>Ga0075522_10000379_pt1 | contig 31921 bp, 31 predicted proteins | sample NGEPerA_FD_74796 | JGI IMG/M metagenome (GOLD analysis project Ga0075522, IMG submission 74796) | Arctic peat soil microbial communities from the Barrow Environmental Observatory site, Barrow, Alaska, USA - NGEE PermafrostL2-A | ecosystem: Environmental > Terrestrial > Soil > Wetlands > Peat ... | reverse complement strand
ACTCCAGGCAGTCGCGCAGGTGCTCGTCGCCGTCGTCGACGGCGATCACCACGCAAGCGCTTCCCCGGATGCCGGCTGGGTTCGTCTCCGTCGGGTCGTCGAGGCTCATCTGAATAGCTGCTGGCCGGGAGAGCGCAGCCTAGAGCAGTCCGGCGGGCATCCGCATGCTTGGGCGATAATGGCCACACCGCACCGATGACAGCCGATGACCAGACCACACCAGCCGGCCACGCCGCCGAACTGCTCCAGCGGGGACCGAGCGCGCCGTCGGCGTCGCACGGGCGTGGCTTGCGCGCCGCCGTGCGCGGCGGGCTGCTGCGGGCGATGCGTCCCTTCACCCACCACCAGCGTGAGCTCGACGGCGAGATCGTGGCGGCGCTGGGGCGCCAGCAGGCCGAGCTCGAGCACGTACGCGAGCGCCACACCGAGCAGATCGAGCGCCTCGAGGGGCTCACGCGCGAGCTGATTCTCACCGCGGAGTCGCTGCGGCGCGGCATCTCGGATGTAGACCGAAGCACGGTCTCCGCGCACCGCGCGATCGGCTCGCTCGGCTCGATCGCCGACGAGCTGCACGCACCGCCCTATATGGCCGGCAGCCCGTTTGAGGTGCTGCCCTCGCCGGTGGGAGAGGTTCTCGGCTTCAGCTCGGGCGCGGCGATCCGCGGCGAGTCGCGGGCGGGCGCCGATCACGACGCTGACTACGTTGCGTTCGAGGGGCTGTTTCGGGGTCCGGCTGAGCGCGTGTCCGAGTTTCAGCGTCCCTATCTGACGCTCGTCCGCGACCACGAGCCCGTGCTCGACGTAGGCTGCGGGCGTGGCGAGTTCCTGACACTGCTGGCTGCCAACGGAATCGCGGCGCGCGGGGTGGACAGCGATGCCGGCATGGTGGAGCGCTGCGGGGCGGCCGGGTTGGATGTGGAGCTGGGGGATGCCAACAAGTACCTGGAAGGCCTCCAGCAGGGTTCGCTTGGCACGGTCTTCTCCGCGCAGGTGATCGAGCACCTGCCCCACTGGGAGCTGCGTCGGATGCTGGAGCTGGCGTTGAGCAAGCTGAGACCCGGAGGGCTGTTCATCGCCGAGACGGTCAACCCGCACAGGATCTCCTCGCTGAAGAACTTCTGGGTGGACCTTACTCATCAGCACCCGATCTTTCCGGAGGTCGCGCTGGCGATCTGCGGGATCGCGGGCTTTCAGTCCGCCTACGTGTTCGCACCCGGGTTCGACGATTTCGAGGGCGCCCGCTTTGATTCGCCGGCATACGCCGTCGTGGCAAGTGCGCCCGACGGAGATAGCCGCGGGAAGAGCGGCCTCCCGGAGTGAGCATCGCGGCTGTCTCTCCGGGGCGTGGAACGATGTCGCCAATGCAGGTCATCACGCTGAGCACCCGCGCGACGCTGCCGCAGGCACGCGTCCTCGCTGCGTCGCTGGCCCGTCACCAGCCCGAATGGCCGCTGGAAATCCTGCTTGTCGGTCGTGAGCGTGAAGAAGACTTCGAGGGGCCGCGGCCGCGCTCGGTCGCCGACGTGCTCGAGATCGATGCGGAGACGCTGATCGCTCGCCATGACGAGGAGGATCTGATTGCGCTGTTGTTGCCACGGCTGTTGCAGATCTACGCCAAGCGAACGTCCGCACCGGTGTTGCACCTACCACCGACAGCCTGGGTGTTAGGGGATCTACAGCCGATTGCTGCTGCGCTGTCCGAGCGCAGCGTGTTGCTGGCACCGCGCATGATCGCCGATGTCCCCGACGACGGCCTGCAGCCCACGCGCGAGCAGATGGAACAGGTCGGACGTATGTCCGAGACAATCGTCGGTGTCGACGGCACTCCGGCTGCGGACGGGTTCTTGACCTGGTGGGCGGGCCACGTAGAGCAGATGCTCGGATCGCTCGACGGCAGCTCGAGCGGCGCTCGTCCGGAGGATCGGCCCTGGCTTGCGCGGCTGCTCGAGCTGGCGCCCGCTCGTTTTGCGACAGCCGTGCTTGACGACCCCGGTTGCAATCTCAGTTTTTGGAACCTACACGCCCACACGCTTGTGTCGACCTCCGACGGAGTGCGTGTGGACGAAGGATCACAGCTGCGCTTCCTCGATTTCCCGGGCTTCCGCGCCGACCGCCCCCATCAGCTGAGCCCGATTGCCACTCGCGTGCGGATCAGTCGCTCGCAGGTTCTGCGCGAGCTGTGCGACAGGTATGCCGCCGAGCTGCGCGACGCCGGCTGGTCGGCCTCCGATCGGCGCAATGACATCGGCCGCCGTATGGCCGACGGGCTCATCTATGACGAGGCGCTTGATGCTCTGCGGGTACGCGCGGAAGCTCTCGGCGAGTGCTTCGACGATCTGTTCGACTCGGGAGGGGAAGGGGCGCGCGCGTTTACGGACTGGCTCGAGGGCCCGGCCTCCGCCGGTGCGGAGCACGGGATCAACCGCTACGTGTTCTCTCGTGTCGTGCGCGAGCGCCCCGACGTGATGCGCGCCTATCCCGACCTCGACGGCCCCGACGGCGCCGAGTACGTAGCCTGGTGCTGGGCCTTCGGGCGAGAGGAGATGGACATTCCCGATCGCTTCATGCCGCCCGCGCCGGGACAGGTGCCGGGGGATGCGCTCCTCGACGGCGCGGCACTCGAGCAACCTGGTGCGAGCGTTCCACCGCAGACGCTGGGCACTCACGACGGCGTGAGCCCCGGGGACACGGACGAGGGGGCCGTGCCCGCGGTGCGGCTCACGGGGTATCTCAGCCACACGCTGGGCCTGGGTGCGGCCGCACGGGGCTACGTGCAGGCGCTCGACGCCGCCGGCGTCCCGACGAGCACGGTGAGTGTGCCGCTGCATCACCTCGAGTTGCCGACGGCGCTGAGGGCCGACTACGGGCGCCACGACTTCGAGGACCGCAACGGCGAAGAGAGCCACGGCTTTGAGATCGTGGCCGTCAACGCCGACGAGCTTCCCGACTTCGTGGCGCGTCTCGGCGAGGACTACTTCCATGGGCCGCGGATCGGGATCTGGGGCTGGGAGACGAACAGCATTCCCGCACGCTGGGCGCGAGCCTTCGCGCTCGTCGACGAGATCTGGGTCTACTCGCGGTTCATGGCCGAGAACTTCAGCGCGGTCGCGCCGGTGCCGGTGATCGCGCTGCCGCCGCCGGTGCAACGGCCCGCCGAGCCGGCGATGCCGCTGCGCCTGGACGTGCCGGAGGACCGTTTTCTGTTCCTGTTCGTATTCGACTACCTGAGCACGATCCAGCGCAAGAACCCGGTTGGGCTGATCGAGGCGTTCAAGCGCGCGTTCGCACCCGGCGAGGGGCCCCAGCTGCTGATCAAGACGATCAACGCGCCGCTGCGACCGCTGGCCGAGGAGGAGGTGCTGTGGGCGGCTCACGGACGTCCCGACATCCGCCTCGTCGACCGCTCGCTCAGTGGCGCCGAGCGCGACGGGCTGATGGCGGGATGTGACTGCTACATCTCACTTCACCGCTCCGAGGGCTTCGGGCTGACGTTGGCCGAGGCGATGGCGATCGGCAAGCCGGTGATCGGCACGGGCTACTCGGGAAACGTCGACTTCATGACCCCGGAGAACAGCTATCTCGTCGACTACGAGATCAGCCGCGTCGGACCGGACTGCGAGATCTACCCCGCCGACGGGGAATGGGCAGAGCCGAGCATCGAGCATGCCGCGGAGCTGATGCGACGTGTGGTCGAGCAGCCCGTTGAGGCGGCCGCGATCGGCGACCGCGCACGGGAGGACATCGCGCGCGAGCTCTCGCCGCAGGCGACGGGCGCGACGATGCGCCGGCGGTTGGAAGAGTCGGCCGGAGGGGGCCCCGAGAAAGCGGGCAACTAGCGCTGTAGGACCTCGCGGGCGAAGTCAACCAGTTGGCTGGTGCGGCGGATCGCGCCTGTTCGGTCTTGACCGGACACGTTGAGGAAGCTGTAGTGAGCCTTGTCCTTGAGGCCCACGAGTCGCTCGAAGTTGTTCGCGGCGGCCTCGCCGCCGGGTGTGATTCGGCGCAGGAAGGTAGCCGCATCTCGATGGTCGGGTCCCCGGGAACTCTCGCCGAGCACCTTGCAGCAGGCTGCGTCGGCAGCTGCGATACCGGCGAGCACCGCGAGTCCAGCCGCGACGTTGTGGGACTCCAGCGAGTCTTCGGTCGAGACGAGCTCTGCGACCTCCAAGTACTTCTCTGCGTCTCTGAGTCGCTTGCGAGCGTCGGCTGCGGTACACGGCCGCGAGCGAGGGCCCTTCGTCGCAGTGCGGCTCATCGTGTTCTCCCAAGCAACTTGCGAAGCGGGGTCCCGGCGAGGTCTATGCCGTCTCGCCGAAGGTCCCGTAGGACGGGCCGGTTCTCGTCGCGCATTTGTCCGATGTCCTGCTCGGCGAAGTCGATGATGCTGGCGTGGTTTCCCGTCCATGCGAGTACGGCATCGCCGATGTCCTTCAGCTGTTCGCCCCACGTCGCGTCCTCGGTGTCCACGCCGGCGGGCCGGATGAGGAAGATGTCGATGTCGCTGTTGACGTCGCCATCTCCCCGGGCGGCCGACCCGAACAGAGATGCGTGCACCGGCAGAATGCTCCAGGTCGAGAAGGCATGACGCAGGCGGTCGAGCAGCTCGGTGCGGATGAGAGCCAAGGTCTCGACAGCGGAGGCCGCGACATGCTGCCGGTTGAGCGTGTAGAGCGACGCGGGCGGCGCTTCCTGCCGCAGGACGAGCCCCTGACTCACCAGCCGGCCAAGTGCCTTGGCGACCGCCGCCACCGAACCGCGCCGAGCGAGCCGAGCGACCCGGCGACCCGTGAGCGGTTGTGTCGTTCCGGCGAGGACGACCAAGACGTCCCCCTCCACGGTCGGAGCTACGGCGCTGTAGGCACGAGACACGTCCATTGACTGCCTACTATATCAGACGTTTGTTTTGATAGCCATATATTTGTTGCGGAAACAAGACATACAGCCACCTCGGATGCACCTGATATGTCTTGCTTCACCGCTCGGAGGGCTTCGGGTTGACGCTGGCCGAGGCGATGGCGATCGGCAAGCCCGTGATCGGCACCGGCTACTCGGGCAACCTCGACTTCATGAACGTCGCCAACAGGCGGGAGGGTTCTGAGCGCTGTACCGAGAGCGCTGCGCGCGATGACGTCCTGGGCGCTCTCGCCCCAGGCGATGGGGAAGGCTGTGGTCGACGGTCGAAAGGGCCGGGGCACGCACGCCAGCGCTACACATGGGTAGGGTGACCGCTCGATGTTCGCTCAAGGCACAACGGTCCGCCGCCGCCGACTCTGGAGTAGCCCGGCGGCCGTGAAGGCCTACCGGACGGCGAGAGGAGTGGCCGAGCGGTTGGGTTTGCAGGTCGTGCTCAAGACCTACTACAGCCCAATTCCCGATCTGACCGAACTGCCTGCGGGGATATGGGATCGGCGCGACCCACTACGCGGCATCGACCTCGATCTCGATGCACAGATGCAGTTCGTCGAATCCAACCTGGCGGGGCATATTCAGTCGATCACGTGGGGAGCAGGAGTCGGGCCAGAGCACTCCTACGACCCGCACAATGACTCCTATCCTGGCCCGGACGCCCGGATCCTCTATGCGATGACGCGCCACCTGCGACCGGGTCGCATCGTGGAGTTAGGCTCGGGCCAAACCACGCGGGTCATGGCCCAGGCTTGTCGCGAGAACGCGCGTGAAGGTACCTCGACGCGGTTGATGGCGTTTGATCCGTTCCCGACGGCGGCCGATGATCGTCTACCCGGTCTCGCCGAGTTGGTCCGTACGAAGGCTCAGGATGTCCCCGACGAGGTATTCGCGGAGCTCAAGTCGGGCGACATCCTGTTCGTCGACACCACGCACACCGTGAAGATCGGCAGTGACGTCAATCACATCATGCTGCGTGTGCTGCCGCTGCTGAAGCCTGGGGTAATCGTGCATATCCACGACATCTTCCTGCCCTATGAGTATCTCAGGTCCTTCTTCGCTGACTATGCCCTCTATTGGGCCGAGCAGTACCTGCTCCAGGCTTTCTTGGCCTTTAATTCGAGCTTCGAACTACTGTGCGCAGTTCACGCTCTGGGGCGCGATGAGCCCACGCGAATGGCTACGGCCGGGGTGATCGCGCCTGGTGAGATCGGCAGCTCTTTCTGGATCAGGCGCGTCGAGGATCACCTCACGGGATAGATGTTTAGGCATCACTTGCCCCGGGGCCTTAGCACCTCCATCCACTGGTAGCCAACCGGTGCGCTGCAAATTTGTGTCACCGCGCTGGCCGGTACCACCTGGACCGGTTCGTCTGCGGCATCTTTCGGTGCCAGCAGGATCGGGCCAAGCGTTCGCGTGTCGGGGTCGACGTCGTCGCCGCTGCCGGGATGGAGGCTACCGCCGCCACGCACCATCACCAACGTGTGGCGGCCGGCGGCGATCGCGCGCACGCCTATCTTCAAGAACTGGCCGGGGTACCGCTCTTCATAGGCGAGTGTTCCTACGGGTTCGCCGTCGAGCAGGAACTTGACTGGGCGTCCGACGGTGCCCATCATCCATAGGCCGTAGGTAGCGGCTTTCGAGAGCGTGAAGGTCATCCGGTCGCTGCCTGCACCGTAGGCGACAAGCTCGTTGCCCTCAGGTGTCCAGTAGTCGGGGTGGACTCCAGTCGTGGGTAGGACCTCGGTGACGGGAGGGCTCTTCACATATGCGAGCTTCGCACCGGGGCCCGCCTGGTGCAACCGCGCTGTCAATGCTCGGCAGAACGTTACGGTGCGCTCGTGGGGTAGCCCCGAAAGAGGTAGGTGCAGATATACATCCAACGCGGGACGTTCGCGGCGCCAGATGTCGAAGTACTTTGTCTGCTGCACTAGATCCCAGTTGCTCGGCGCGCGGCTCGCCACGGGGTTGCGCGGTTGGACGATCAGCCTGAACTTTTGCAGATAGGACAGACGAATCTGGTTCAGGTCAAGCGCGAACCCGACCCCTCCCGGCTCAACCACTCCAGGAGCGAGCGCGAATTCGCCATAGGCCGGATTTACAGTGGAAGTGGCCTGCTCTTGGCGCAGGAAGTACTCCGCGTACTCATCGAATGCCGGGAACAAGGTCGGGCCCTGTCCGGCGTAGCGTTTACCGATCGCGGCAAGTTCGTGGTAGCGCGCGGCGGGCGCTAGGGAGATGTCGTGGTAGGTGACTGCGTTGCCATAGAGCACTCCGCCGGCGATCACAACAGCGACGAGCCAGCTCAACGCGACGAGGCCGCGTCGTCGACTCTCGCGCAGCGCGGCGACGCCGACGAACGCGAGCGTGAGGCTGAACACACCGGTGATCGTGAACGCCTTGAACTGTATCCAGGCGGCGCTGTGAGCGACGTAGTAGGCGAGCGCGATCGGCGCCGCAATGCCAGCAAAAGCGATGACCCAGCGCCGGCGGCGAAGCGCGTAGAGAATTCCGAGCACCGCAAACGCGATCACAAACACGTCCAGACGGTGAGTCATCGTCACATGGACGAGCGGAAAGCGGTAGTCCCCTGTGAGCCACACTCCGGCAGCCGACCAATCGGGTACCGGAGCGGCGAGGTTGCCGAGACCCAGGTCAATCGTCCCTCCGATCGCGGTGCCGGCGATTTTGCTCAGCTGCGTGGCGGCGCTGATGATGCCCGGCAACGAGATGATGATGACGATCGCCACGAGCAGGGCCCAGCTCGTGAGCGTCCGCCACCGCTTGCGTACCGTGAGTGTGACGCCCAAAGCCCCGACGAGAAGCAGACCGAGCCATGGTGCGGCACCGACGCTAAAGGCAGCGAAGGCCCCGGAGATGCTCACTGCCGCGGGCACCACTGATTGGCGCGGCGCCTCACCGGGGAGCCGCTCGGCGAGGACGGCGGTCACCACCATCAGGAGGCTCGCGGTGGTGAGCTCCTTGATTCCCCCCTCCAGAGCATAGGAATAGAGTACGTTGGGCTGGATCGCTATCACCGCACCTACCGCGCGTAGCGGGCGACTGTCGGTTATGCGGCCAAGCAACGAGTAGATCGCCAATGCTCCGATCGCCGCGGTGACGGCGTGGTACATCTGGTAGCTCCAGGCGACGTTGACGTGGATCAGGCCCGCGATCACGCCGAGCGTCGCCTGCCCCCCTCCCGGATAGCCAATGGTGACCATCTTCTGTGCGACGACGTGGTAGGACGAATCATTGCCTACTGCTGCGCGTCCGGCGTCTGCAAGATATTGGGCGAAGTCCATCTGAAAGCCGATGTCGACGATGCGCGTGTAGCCAGGCCATGTGGGTATCCCGCTGAGCAGAGTGGGTGCGCCGAATGCTGCGAAGGCGGCAAGCGCGGCGAGCGGGGCCCAAGGAATGCCTGCGGGGCGCGGCAGCCTTAGTGTCCCGTCCCTCACCTCCAGGATCAATCCGGCTAGGGCGAGCAAGAGCACGATGTACCCGGCAGCGGGGGCCAGCCAGCTGATGTATGTAGCGAACGAGCAGGTGGCGACCACGAGTGCGAAGCCGACGGGCAGCACGAGACCGGCTGGGAGCCAGCCCGCCCCCATTCGGCGCACGAGCAGGCCGCCGCCAGCGCTGAGCCCAAGCAGCACCAGCGGAAAGAGGAGACATGCGCTGAGGAATGGTCCGAGCAGACGGGTATCTATATCGGTTCGGTCGGCTGAGAGGCCGATCAAGGTGCTCGCGGGAGTGGACGGGTTGAGGTCATACTGTCTCGCGCATGGCCTCTACGGATGACGTTCTGACCTCAGCCGAGGCTGGCGGCAACGTCATCCGTGGAAGCGCGATGCGGGTGGGGGGAAATGCTGCCGGTGTTTTGGTGGGGCTGGGAACCGCGACGCTTTTGTTGCGTCATCTCGGTGTGGCCGAATCGGGCCGCTATCTCACCGTGATGTCCCTTCTGGCTATCGCGAGCAGCATCACCGACTCGGGCCTCAACATCACCGGTAGCCGCTCTCTGGCCTTACGAAAACCCGACGATCGCCCGAAGCTGCTCGCCAACCTCGTTACACAGAGATTGCTGATCACGCCAGTCGTGCTGCTGCCGTTTGTGCTCTTTGTCGTGCTCGCCGGCTATCCGCAGCGAATGGTCGTCGGGACGCTGCTGGCTGGCGCGGGCCTGTTCATCGTGTCGGTGACAGACGCAGTCCTCCTACGTCTGACGGTCGAATTGCGCAACGCTGGCCTAGCGTTTATCGACTTCCTCAAGTATGTTGTTCTGTTTGTCGGAGTGGCTCTCCTGGTAGCGCTGGGCGCCCAGCTGACGCCATTTTTCGCGGTTCAGATCGTCATAGGTCTGGTGGCAGTGGTCGCCACTGCGCTGCTCATGGGCCCCGATGCCTTCTTACGGCCTCGCTTTGACCGGAGTGAGCAGTCATCGCTGCTGCGCAATGCCTTGCCCGTGGCTGCCGCGTTTGTCCTCGGTCAGGCCTATTTTCGCATGGTCATCGTGCTCATGTCGCTCATCTCCAGCGCCCAGCAGACAGGCTATTTCGGCGGCTCGCTGCGCGCGATGGAGTCGCTGGTGAACATCCCGATCCTGGTCGCCAGTGTTGCACTTCCAGTGCTCGCCATGGCAGCGCGCGATGACCACGCGCGGCTGCGATACGCGATCGAAGGGCTCAGTGAGGGTGCCGTGGTTGCGGGCGTGTTGGTGATCCTCGTCACCGCTCGCGCCGCCGAGCCGGTGATGGCGCTGATCGGCGGACCCAGTTTTCGTCCCTCAGGTGGAGTTTTACGCATTCAGGTGGTTGCGCTGCTGTTTATCGCCCTTTATCAGATATGGATGGTGTCGCTTGTTGCGCTAGGTCGGCAACGGGATCTGATCCTCACCAACGTTGTCGCTCTGGCGGCCGTGGTCATATTTGCATTTCTGCTTGTCCCGCCCTTGGGAGCGCGGGGAGGCGCGATGGCGAGTGTCCTCGGCGACGTGTTGCTTGCCTCGCTGATCTACTGGAGGCTACATGTGTCAGTCGGAAGGGCTCGACTGCGCCTCGGTTTCCTGGGCAGAGTCGTGGTCGCCGCCGCTCTCGCCGGGAGTGTCCTGGTCATCCCCGGCATACCCGACCTAGTTGCCGCGGCCCTCGCGGGTGTCGTGTTCTTGGGAGTTGGCCAGGCGATCGGCATGCTGCCCGACGAGCTACGGGCCGCGCTGAGTTGGGGCTGGTTTCCCGTGCGGCGAGGAGGTGCGTGAACTCGTCGTCGTCAGGCCGCCAGTGGAATAACGTGGCGCTGTGCGACCTACTCGGACAGCGAATCATGTTGCTTTCGAAAATAAACGTCGAGTAGCCAGGTTCCATGCCACGGCGCTGCCCGACGTCCGACGTGATAGCCTCGGACGTGCTGGTGATATGCGCGGATGCGAGTCGCACCCGCAGACCCCAAGACACCCTTGAGATGAGACAAAGGCCAGTCGTTTACATGGTGAGGATTTATGTGAGAACCCCCGACTAGGGGATTTGGAATCGACAACAAAAGCCTGGGCAGTCGTTTGCCCACTGCCGCGAGCAGATCCGGGGCATTTGCGACATGCTCCAAGACCTCAAAACAAACACCTATGTCCGCTGCTGGCAGACTGTCCGGGTCAGCGAGATCAGCGCATCTGTACACCGGGCCAGCGTATAATTGGCGCGCGCGATTCACGGCAAGCTGACTTATGTCGATACCAGTGGCGTCAGATGCGACCCACGAGAGCATGAACGTGCCATAGTCGTCGCCGCTCCCCAGATCTACAACGCTCCGTCCACCGCAGGCAGCCATGGCCCACACATAGCGGGCGACATGCTGCACCATGTAGGGCGAGGCGTTTGCTCCCGGTACGATGCGCTCCGCAGCCTTGACTCCCAGGCGCTCGTTGACCGCGTAATTGGCTGTCTGCTCATCATCGCCGTGCAGGTGGGCAGTAGTCGGTATACGGTCCCGCAGGCGGTAGAGAACGCGCTCCTCGAGTGCAAGCACGGGTCGATACCAGGTTGGAGCAGTGGGGAAGCGGACTGCGTGGGTGTCCATGGTTACCTACGATCCTCCTTCTACGTGCTTCTGTATGGCTTGGTCGCTCATCTTCGGAAAGAACCGGCTTGGCAGGTTAGGTCACGTCGCTGCCAAGCGGAATGGTAGGTCGTCGGCGATCTCGGTGAGCCAGGGCGCACGAGTCGCTCCCCATCAACGCGGGAGGAAAGCTAGTACGCGACGGACTAGCTTCCAGTAGGCAGTTTGAGGTCTGTCCAGCAGGGTGCTGTGGGCGGCTGTCAGGTATGGGCTGTTCAGCGACGCCGTCAGATGCCCCGCGAACTCTGTGGCGCTGATACGTCGAGTGCGTTGCACAGCCTGTCGGTGCGCCATCGTGCGTGGCAGGTCGGTGATCGTCGCGGCCTGGGCGCGCAACTTCGGTGCCAGCCAGCCCTGGCGTGCGGCCACCGCGAGCAGACCTAGCTCAGCCGCCAGCAGGGCTGGCGCGAGCAGGACGAGCAGCGAGGCCGGGTAGACCGACAGTACAGTGCGCCAGCGGTTACGCTCCAGCCAGTACCACTTCGAGGGTCCCTTGTCGAACTCATAACTGTGAGTGACACGAGCCGCCGGCACCAAACCGACACGATGTCCGGACAGCCACAGGCGCAGACCTAGATCGAGATCCTCCCCATACATGAAGTAGTCGCGATCGAGCCCGCTGAGCTGCGCCCAGGCGCTGCGTCTCACGACCATCGCCGCGCCCGATGGGAATGGAATCTCGCGATCCTCGCTCGGCAGCCCCGAGATCGGTCGCTCGCAGTCGCCGGCCCAGCCGATGCCGAGATAGTGCACAATCCCGCCGCTGGTGTTGATCCGGTTATCGTCCAACAGAACCGCGGCTTGCCAGGCTCCCCAGTCGGGATGCTCTTTAGCTGCTGCACGCAGACGCTCAAGACAACTCTGCTGTGGCTGAGAGTCCGGATTGAGGAACAGCAGCAGTGGCGCTTGCGTCGATTCTGCGCCCACGTGGCAGCCGCCCGCGAAGCCCAGATTCGCGTTCGTCTCGATCACTTTGATGCGCTCGTGTAGCGAGCGGACCAACCCGGGCGTGCCGTCGGTGGAGGCGTTGTCGACGATCACCAGCTCGTCGTCCTCACGCAGCTGTGGCAGCAGGGCGACGGCGAGGTTAGGGAGGTCGTTTGCCGACTCGTGGGTTACCACCACGACGGCTACTGCATCAGAGCTAGACACCGACGCTCAGCGGCTGTGGGAGAGTGTTTCGGTCGCGGCCGGCGGGCTCTGCTCGGGCATGTGTCCGACCTCGTGCTGCTGACTGTCCGCATGCTCTGGGCCCGACTTATGCACTGGACGGGCATCTCCTTGATCGAGACGCTGCTGCAGCAAGCCAAGACGTTGAGCCAGTATCTTGTTCTGGTCGGAGAGCCGTGAGACGGCGAGCGAGAAGTGCAGCAGGATCATAGCTATCAGCCCGATCGCGACCGCGAACAGGGCCGATGGCGGGTAGGAGATGCCGACATCGTGGGACAGTGAGGTGAGCAGCCCCTTCCACGCTGCCAACACGAGCAGTGTGACGGCGGCGATCAGCCACAGAATCGCGTAGCGCTCCGACAAGCGCTTGCGGCGCACCAGCTCGAACACGAGTAGCAGCAGCCCGAGTGTGATTGCGATGGCAAGCCCTCGCTGGAGGGTGACCTTGGTCATGGCGCCTGCTCCGCAGCCACGCTCGGGCGCTTTTCCGTCTCGATCGTCGGACGTCTGCGGAAGAGACCGACAAACACCGCCAGCAGCACCTTGATCATGTAGTAGACAGATTGGGTCGAGGAGATCGCTGACTCGCCCGTCAGTCGAGGCTGCATGCGCACCGGAATCTCGCAACTGCGCAGTCGGTGTGCGTGCATCATTAGGATCGCCTCAACCTCGGGGTAGTCGTGCGGGTAGTCGCGTGCGAACAGCTCGATGCCTCGCCGGTTGGTCATGCGAAAGCCAGAGGTTGGATCGGTAACGCGCTGGCCGGTGATCACCGAGACCACTCTCGAGAACACACGGATGCCAACGCGGCGGGTGGCCGAGGAGCGATAGCCGTCGCTGTCGGGATTGAGGAAGCGCGAGCCGGTGACCATATTCAGCTCCGGGTCGCTACTCAGGCGATCAAGTAGCTCCTGAATGTAGCGAGGGTCGTGCTGCCCGTCGCCGTCGACTTGCACCGCTATCTCGTAACCTCGTTCCATGGCGTAGAGATAGCCACTCTGCATAGCGCCTCCGATGCCCAGATTGAAAGGCATCCGCAGCACCTCAGCACCAGCGCCTCGCGCGCGCTCCGCTGTGGCGTCGGTCGAGCCGTCATCGACCACCAGCACGTCGAAGTCGGGCGCCTGCTCGTGGATCGCCGCGACGGCTCCGGCGACGGCGTCAGCCTCGTTGAAGGCGGGAACGATGGCGAGATTGCGTTTCATAAAGCTCGATGTGCTTGCCGGGCGCGCTCGCCGGTAGCAAGCAACGTACCCGTGGGTGACGAGTTGCGAACTCTCGTCCACGATGCCAACAAGTGTACGGGCAGTGCCCGTTATTTTGGCGTAGCCGTCACCCGCTGCGCCCGTCGATGTCTTCGAACAGCTCCGAAGCGGAGACGCTGAGCGCCCTCGCCAACTTGGAGACGGTCCGCCGCGCCCGGCTCGCGCTTGATCTTCGCGACAGCTTGATCTTCGCGACATAAATCATGTTGAGGTCGGATTCGCTACGCCTAGGATTCGTCGTCTGGCGGCCGGAGTCCCTTGACCAGCTCAGCTGGGTCAACCCCCAACCCCGCCGCCAGCTTGAGCAGGTTGTGCAGGCTCAAGTTGCGCCGGCCCCGCTCGACCTGCCCGAGGAATGTCCAATGGACGCCGGTCTGATGCGCCAGAGCTTCCTGGCTGAGACCCAAAGCTTCGCGGCGGGTGCGGACACGTTCGCCGAGTACCTGGGTGGCGGGGGAGAGTGGTTCGACCATAGTGCAGCCAACGACATACGTCCCGACTGCCTATGTACAGAGCAATTATGTCCCATGTGCTTACGTCCTGGTACCGTGCGGCCCTATGTCTGCGCCCGCCGGCTCGATCTTCTGGCCAGGCGCACGTTCGCTGACCCGTGGGTTTACCCTGGGCAATGTGATCGGCCTCGCGACGGTTGACGCAGTTGGCTGACGATGACGCAGCCCGTATGAGGCACGGGCCGGTTTCGCCCGAGCACGCCCGGGAAATGCAGCGCAAGCGCATCCTCGACGCCATGGTCAGCGAGGTCGGCGAACGGGGCCTGCGGAGCATCACGATCGCGGGAGTGAGCGCGCGGGCCGGCGTCTCGCGCTCGACGTTCTACGGGCTCTTCGACGATCTCGATGCCTGCGTATTGGCGGTCCTGCGGCAGGTGGCAAGCCGCTCGACAGCCTTGATGTCCAAGGCGTTTGCGGACGAACCCTGCTGGCAGGACGGGGTGCTGGCGGCGCTCACAGTGCTGCTGCAGTCCTTGGATCGCGAACCGCTGCTGGCGAGGGTCTGCCTGCTCGAGATGCTCGCAGGAAGCCCCGCGGTGCTCGAGCACCGCGCCCGCGAACTGGCTGCGCTGAACCCTCTGGTGGACGTGGGCCGAAAGCAGGTGCGCGCAAAGGGCGAACCGGTCGAGCTGACCGCCGAGGCCTCGGTGGCGTCGGTCGCGGGGATCCTCCATACCCGCCTGGTGACGGGGGAGGCACCACCGTTCATCGGCCTGCTCGGCCAGCTGGTGGGCCTCGTCGTCTGCCCCTATCTCGACCCGTACGAGGTCGTGAGAGAGATCAAGCGGGGCGAGGCGCTGGCGCAATCGATCGTGGAGAAGCACGCATCGAGCTCGTCGCTGCCTCCTACCACCATGCAGCTACCGGCCGTCCTGCGCCACCCGGGCGCGTTCCGCGCGCGCTCGTGCGTGACCTTCATCGCTGCCAACCAGGCGCAAGCAACAAGGCAATCGCCGCCGGTATCGGCGTGCCGCACCTTGGACAGGTCTCCGAACTCCTCGCGCGCCTGGAGCGTGCCGGCCTGCTCAGTAAGCACGCGGGCGGCGCCGGCCGCCCCAACCAGTGGTGGCTCACGCCCCAGGGGGATGAGTTTGCACGGGTACTCAAATCGAGCGAGCGTCACATTGATACGCGCCCATGACTATCGTAATAACTCGTCCATTTAGGCGGACCATTCCTGTCTACGACATCTTGACGATCCTCGGGCCAGCCCTATAGCCTCGCCCGCCAAGAGCTCTGGGCGTCTTCCTGGACGAGGCGGGCGACCGGATCGGCGATCGGCGAACGAGGAGGCGGGATGTCAGCTTGGGGACGAGGCGTTACGGCGATTAGCGGCTGGCGTAGGGGCAATTTGCAGATCGCTGTGGGCGCAGCGATGGTCGTCGCGTTGCTCGCGTCGTGTCGCGCGGCGTCAGCATCGGCATCTATGGGCAGATTGGGGCGTTATCTTCTAGCGGCTGTATCGGTTCGACGGCGCGGGTCGATCGGTGGGGGCGGGACCGCTCGCACAGTTCGTGCGACGGTAGCGGCGGCAATGGCACTGCTCGCGGCGTCGGGCGCCACAGCGGCCCAGGCGGCGCCGGGCGCCATTCCTCCCGGCACGCCACATGCTTGCGTTGGTCTGAATGTCTATAATGCGAGTTCGGCAACGAGGACGTTGTGCCATGTTCGGACTATATCGCTGTCTGCAATCACCGAGCGTGCGGATGGCGGCCATGACTATCACTACGAAGTTGGCGGCAGTCCGATTACCATCGCCTCTCCGCCGCCTGGCTTCAATGCCGTGACGGCCAGCCAGAGCGAGCGCGAAGCCTATGGCATCCCGCGAGAACCAGCCATCACAGAAACAGAGGCCCACGCCCGCTGGGAGCAGGAGATACATAACTTTCACCCGAGCGCGCCGCCGCAGGCTCTCTACATGCCAGTGCGGCCGGCCGGGGCTACTAGCTCGTTGGCGCTCACCTCTGAACTTACCCCTGCGAGCGCACCTCTCGAAGGGGGTGGCGGGGGTTCTCTCACGAAGACGACGCACGGGGGATGTTCTTCCTGCTGGGCTGGGTACGTGGACACAGGTAAATTGTCGGGCGGAATCGAAGCGCCGCCGTTCCAGGCCGCCGGGATTATGTACAAGGAGCCGCAGCGTCTCGACGACTGTGAAGGTGACGACGCGTCGCCCTGGGTGGGCCTCGGCGGAGCCGAAGGCACCGAACCGCTTGATCAGGCTGGCACCGAACTCGGCAAGGGTTTTGCGATCGCCGAACATCAGGCGTGGATCGAGAACTACGAGGAACCGGTGGAGAAAGAAGACGAACCAATCCCGATGCCATTCTTCGCGACCCCGGGCGCCGACTTTCAGGTTGTGGTCGCCCATGGCCTTCATAACGAATACAGCGTCGATTTTTGGAACGCAGCCACGCAACAGGCCTACGGACCGGTCACGAGGAGCTCACGCAAGACCTATGACGGCAGCAGTGCGGAGTACATCATGGAGCGTGAGGGCGAAACGCCACTCGCTGACTTCGGCAAATGGGAAGTGGCAGAAGCGTGGGCCCAACAAAGCGGAGCGGGGCCGTGGGACTTCCAACACCATGCAGAAACCATCTACGCGGGTAAAAGGCGTGTGGCGAGTACGTCCGGCCTTTATAGCCAGGAATCCGGACGCGAGTTCTACGTCAATTGGGAAGGATATAGCGAAAGTAACACGTGCACGCCTGAAGATTCTGCGCCGACCGTGGCTACCGAACCAGCCACGGAAGTAAAGCGAGCGTCAGCGGTCCTGCATGGCTCTGTAGATCCAAATAACGGTGAAACGCACTACTACTTCCAATACGGAACCACAACGTCATACGGCAACAAGATTCCGGTAGAACCCCAGGATATCGGCGGTGGGACGACCCCGATCTCCGTCGAAAACACCGTTACTAGCCTGAATCCGGATACCATATATCATTATCGACTAGTTGCGTCAAATAAAGGCGGGACGAGCTATGGGCCGGATCAGACGTTTACGACCGAAACCGAACAGTGGGAACTCAACGGTTCTCGCTCATCGATCCGCGACCCCGATACTGGCAGTGAATGGGTGTTCTCGGCTACGGGTAGCGGTGAAATCGCCGAGTGGTCGAAGACTGCGAGTTCGGGGTGGAGCGAAAGTCGTCTGAGTGGTGGCGCGGCGATAGCTCAAGGGACGAGTCCGCAGGTGGTGCGCAATCCAAATAATGGCTTTATGGCTGTGTACTACGTAGCCCAGAACGGTCAGATCTGGAACTACAACACGAATGAACCCGGTGGTACGTCGGGCTGGACGTCGTATGAACTGAGCGGTCATAGGACGAACGTCGCTGCGGGCACGAGCCCGAGTGTGGTGCTCAACCCGAGCAACGACGACACCTCGGTTTACTATGTCGGGGAAAATAAGCAGATCTGGGTCCAACAATGGTCAGCCGAAAACAGCTGGACCGGCTATGAACTGAGCGGCAAAAGGACGAACGTCGCCGCGAACACGAGCCCGAGTGTGGCGTACAACCCGAGCAACAACACTACCTCGGTTTACTATGTCGGGGAAAATAAGCAGATCTGGGTCCAACGATGGTCAGCCGAAAACAGCTGGACCGGCTATGAACTGAGCGGTGGCGGGGCACCGGCCAAAGCTGGGACGAGTCCGAGTTGCGTCTACAATACGACCACGGGTTTTACGGCCGTGTATTACGTAGGACCCCACGGCCAGATGTGGAACTACAATTGGACGGCGGCAACAAGCTGGACCGCTTATGCGTTGAGTGGTGGAGGCGCGCCGGCTGCGGTTGGCGCAAGCCCAAGTGTCACATACGCACCGAGCAACGGCACCACCAACGTGTACTACGTCGGCTTCAACGCGCCTATGTGGGACTACAACTGGACATCCGAGAGGAGCTGGACGGCGTCTGCGCTCGATCAAACTCCAAAAAACGAATATGAACAGTCCGAACTGACCAGCTCCCGTTCAGCGATCCGCGAACGCGCCACCGGCAGTGAATGGGTGTTCTCCGCTACGGGTAGCGGTGAAATCATCGAGTGGTCGAAGACTGCGAGTTCGGGGTGGAGCGAAAGCCGTTTGAGTGGGGGTGCGGCGATAGCCCAAGGGACGACTCCGCAGGTGGTGCGCAATCCAACTAACGGCTTCATGGCCCTGTACTACGTAGCCCAGAACGGTCAGATCTGGAATTACAACACGTATGAATACACAGGTACGTCGGGCTGGACGTCGTATGAACTGAGCGGCAAAAGGACGAACGTCGCTGCGGGCACGAGCCCGAGTGTGGTCTACAACCGTAACAACAACACTACCTCGGTTTATTATGTCGGGGAAAATAAGCAGATCTGGGTCCAACAATGGTCAGCCGAAAACAGCTGGACCGGCTATGAACTGAGCGGCAAAAGGACGAACGTCGCTGCGGGCACGAGCCCGAGTGTGGTCTACAACCGTAACAACAACACTACCTCGGTTTACTATGTCGGGGAAAATAAGCAGATCTGGGTCCAACAATGGTCAGCCGAAAACAGCTGGATTGGCTATGAACTGAGCGGCAAAAGGACGAACGTCGCTGCGGGCACGAGCCCGAGTGTGGTGTACAGCCCGGGCAACAACACTACCTCGGTTTACTATGTCGGGGAAAATAAGCAGATCTGGGTCCAACAATGGTCAGCCGAAAACAGCTGGACCGGCTATGAACTGAGCGGCAAAAGGACGAACGTCGCTGCGGGCACGAGCCCGAGTGTGGTGTATATCCCGGGCAATGGCGATACGTCGGTTTACTATGTCGGGGAAAATGCGCAGATCTGGGTCCAACAATGGTCAGCCGAAAACAGCTGGACCGGCTATGAACTGAGCGGTGGCGGGGCGCCGGCGGTGGCGGGCGCGAGTCCGAGCGCGATCTACGAACCGAAAACCGGAGCAACGAGCGTCTACTATGTCGCAACCACCGCGCCCACGTGGCGGTTCAACTGGACGCTGGAAACGAGCTGGACAGCGAAAGCGCTCCCATATTCGCCCCCATATCCGCTCACGGAAGCAGCGACGGAAGTGACGGCGACACAGGGTAAGCTCAAAGGTAAGGTAAATCCCGATGGGGCAGAAACCAAATACTATTTCGAATACGGGATGACGACGTCGTATGGATCGAAGACGGCTGAAGCGAGCGCCGGCTCGGGGACCAGCGATGTGGAAGAGAGCAAAGTGATCACCGGCCTGACGGCGAGTACGACCTACCACTTCAGGCTCGTCGCGACAAACAGTCACGGCACCACCGATGGCGAAGATCATACGTTTACGACGCCGTCCGGGCTGTCCAGTTATACGCAGACGATCGACAGCAGCAACAGCCTGAACGGTGTTTCGTGCGTTCCTTCGACGACCGATTGTGTCGCCAGCGATAGTAAAGGGAAGGCGTTTTACGCTACTAATGTGAGCGCCACCTCGTCGGCCACGTGGACGACCTGGAAAGGGCCGGTGGAAAGCGCCAGCGAGGCCGTTGATTGTGCCACGAGCTCGTTGTGCCTGCTCGCGGATGGCGGTAATCTGTACTACGCGACGTCGCTCGGCGGGACCTGGACCGAGGCGTTCGCTCCGGCCTATAGTGTGGATGCGATCTCCTGCGCATCGTCCTCGTTCTGCGTTGAGGGGCAGAGCGGTGCGGGATACTTCCGCTACGCCACCAATCCGGCTTCGACGTCCTGGACGCTGGAGAGCCAGGGGTCGGCCAGCATGAACGGCGTCTCCTGCCTGTCCTCTTCTTTCTGTGCGATCGTCAGTAACGCTGGTGATGTCTATGTGGCTGACACCACGAGCCAGATCGAGTCATCGTCGTGGACGGCCACGGATGTGGACGGCTCGAGCGCGCTCCACGGCGTCGCCTGCGCTTCCACGACGTCCTGCTTGGCCGTCGATGGCGCCGGCAATGTCCTCAAGCTCGCGATATCGGAAGGTAAAGCGACCGCGACGAAGCAGGACATCGACGGCACGAACGACCTCACCGCGATCGCCTGCAGCGGTAGCTCGACCTGCGCTGCGGTTGATAGCACCGGCAACATCTTCATCGCGACTAACGGCGGTACAAGCTGGACCAAGGAAGACAACACAGGCACAGACCTGACCAGCGTCTTCTGCGCGTCCACCTCGCTCTGCGCCGCGGTGGATACCACGGGCAAAGTCACCAGCTTCAAACCGTGATGACATCCGTATGCCTCGGGGTGCAGTGAGCGAGGGGATGAGCGCCACGGGCACGTGCGCGAGCTCAAGGAGTACGACGCCGGACTGCGACTTGTCACACACAGTCCCGCATAACACTGCCAGCGCCACTCGCCGCGCGTCCGGCCGTGGCGGAGATCGTCGGTCGCCGGCGCCATTCCCCGCCATAGGTGTGACCCGTCGGGCGATCCTCGACGCTCCCGCATGATGGGCTCCGCCGAGGCGCGGAGAGAGAGCCCGACGATGGGACTCGAACCCATGACTTCCGTCATCGACGTCCCGCCGGCGACCTGTGGTCGCCGCCCTGACGCTCTTCACCGTGTACGCGGGTGCCGTAGCGCCCGGTCAGCTCGGCTGCGGCAAACGCGCTCTGAGCCAAACCGCGAGGCCACAGACCACATAGACGATCGCGATTGCGATGAGCGTGAAGTTAATGGCCGAGCAGACGGTCGCGAACGGCCGCGCGAAGCTGCCACCCTCACCAGTCCTGAACGTATGTGCATCCGGCGGATGGCGGTAGGATGCCAGATCAGTTCGACGTAGCCCAGGTAGCCAGAGCGTTTGCCGCGTAAGCTGGGTCAGATGCAAAAAACAACTTCGGCCTCGCACGTTGCGCCGCGCTCATCCGGCACGCGGCGCTGGGCTACCACGGTTTGCTGGCTGCTGTCTACTGCGTTTCTGGCGCTCGCCAGCTGCGCTGTCGCCGCCGGGAGCGCGTTCGCGAGCGAGATACCGACAGGATGTCCATTCGCGTCCAGCTCATCGGTCGGCCCAGCCAGCGAATCAGCCGCACAGGCGGACGCCGCGTCTTTGCTTGCCGAGCTCCCGCTGCCGCCGGGCTCGAGCGAGTCCTCGACCGAGCCTGGCGAAGATGGTTCGCTGCTGGCGCACCCGGGGATCGGCCCACCGGCGACCCCCAACGCGGTTGACGAGCACGCCTGGTGGCTCGTCCCCGTCGCGCCCGCGGAAGCGCTCGCCTACATATGCGCGCATCTCCCGGCTGGAACGACACGCCCCATGTCCTTTGGCCGGGGCCTCAGCGGACCGAACGTGCCCGACAACGAAATCGCGGCGTTTACGCTGCCCGGAAGGCCCGGCACACTGGTCATATGGGCCGTCCGGCTTCCCAACGGATCCACGGCCCTGCGTGCGGACGCCCAGGTTGTGTGGATCACCCCCCGTCCGGCCTCCGAGACGATCCCCTCCGGCGCGCACCTCCTGCGGATCACCGTGCACGACAGGAACAGGAGCTCCAGAGACCCCGAATCCGAGTCGCTGGCGTTACTCGAGCGGCTGCCGTGGAAAGTAACATCCCCGCGACGAATCAAAGGAATCGTCGCACTGCTGGACAAGCTCCAGGTGGTTCAGCCGGGACGCAGGTTCTGCCCGCTCAAGCTTGGCGACAGCAGCGTCGAGTTGACCTTCTACGCAAGTCCCGACGCGGCGCCGCTGGCGGTCTCGGACATCGAACCCGGAGGGTGCGGTAGCGTGAGCCTGACGATCGGAGGGGTATCCCAGCCACGACTCGAAGGAGGATGGTCCCTGATCGGCGAGATCGGCAAAGCGCTCGGTGTCGACGCGGCCGCAGGTCCGCCGGTTGGCGCCAAGCCCCGCATCTCCCGAGTGCGGATGTCACGCAAAAGGTTCCGGGTGGAATCCGAAGATACGGTGGCCGTGGGCGTCCAGCCCGGCTCGGAATTCTTATTCGATCTCTCGGTCCCGGCGGAGGTGAGCGTTGCGATAAGCCGTCTACCGCCGGGCGTCCGCTACGCCGACACGTGCAGCGCAAATGCCGGGAAGCGAATGCGCACGACGCGCTGCCGACGCACCGTTGGCGTGGCCAGAATGATGCCCGGATGGATCCATGAGTGATGCCGTACCATGCTGGCTATGTCTTGTGAGTCTGGCACCCTCGGGGCATGAATGATCGAAAAGAGGAGTCGAGCCGCGTGCCTGCGGGGTCGCACCAGTACCGATTTCTGCGACCTGTCACTCGCGAGGAGCAAAAACTTCAGGCTCGTGCGGTCGACGCCGCCCGGACGACGTTCTCGAAGCCTCGTGACCGTGAGGGGTCATCATATTTCTGTGCGGATAACCTGACGCCAGAGGCAACGAGTAGGCGGCTCGTTGAGGGGATCATGCGTGTCGCTGCGATCCTGGGGACGGAAGCAGCCGATGACGACCAGGGAGCGCTGAATGCAAACGATCTGGAGCTGATCCATCGAGGAGTCTTCGAGCCTGTCTTTGGTGAAAAGACCCTGGGCTTTCGGGAGTTCGATCATCCGGGCGTTACCTGAACCACACTCTTATTCGCTGTGGTGTTCTGGCTGTAGCCACCGACCCGTCGCGGGAGACAAGAGTGGCCCTCGGTCAAGCGATCACCAAGACGGGGCGGCGCGATCTTCAACCCCTCGCCGAGCTGCTTGTCGAGACCATTAGGGCCTCAACCTAGGCGCGCTTCACGTTGACGCGAACGCACAGTAAGCCTATACTGAGGGTCATGCTGAAGCTCAAGTTCTCTGATTACGACGGACCGACCGGTCTTTTCGTTGCGACCGGCAAAGAGATCCTGCCCATGAGCTCGGTCGCCGGCGAGATTGTCCTCGCGGGTGCCGGTATGCAGGCCGGTATCGGCGACCCCGTGGTCGCAGAAGAGCTCCAGCACGAGATCGACCAAGCGGTCGATCAGGCCAAGGCTCTGTAGCCCCGTTCCGGGCGTTTCGTGTCGTGGTGCTCTGCGCCCCGGCTCGTCATATGGCTTTTCGGAGTTGTTCCCTTCGCCCGGGGGTGAAGGGGCCGGGTGGCCGCCGCTCCCTCGCGCGTCGTGTTCGCGACCCGTCTGAGCTGGCGCGTCGCCGGCGGCGATGACCGCAGCTGTTCCCAACGATGCCACGATGGCAGGGCAGGCGGGCTGGGCTCGTCGCTGTGGCTTAAAGTAGAGAGCCCCAGCCGCGTCATCCCGAAGGAGAGAGGCAAACTGGGGCGTTCCCTGTCAGAGTAGCACCCCTTGTGGAGCTTGACCAGATCACCGCATGGATCTCAGAGAAGCGCTTCGCGCCCTTCCTCGAGCGCGGCGACGGCGACGAGCTGCTCGCCGCCGAAATCTATCTCTGGCACGCGGAAGTCTCGGGCGCCAGTCTCGTCACCCTGCATCACTTCGAGGTGGCGCTGCGCAATGCGGTCGACCGCACGCTCGGCGCCGATGACCCGGAGGTACCGCTCGAGGAAACCTGGCTGCTCGATCCGGAGACGCTCAGCGCGCAGGGAGTTGCGAAGGTACGCAGCGTGCTCGGGCGTTTGGAGCGGGAGGGCTACCCTCGCGAACGCCAGCGCGTCGTTGCGAGCCTGCCGTTCTCCTTCTGGAAGGGCCTCTTTGCGCGCCGCTACGAGCATCTGTGGCGGACACGGCTGCGGCACGCTTTCCCCGGCGCCGGCTTGCGGCGGGAGATCCTCGAGCCACTCACGAATCTGCACTTGTGGCGTAACCGGATCGCTCATCACGACTCCCTACTGGACCAGAACCTGGAGCGGCGACTGCACGAGATGATCGAGGTCGCCAACGCCATCGACCTCGCGTGCGGGCAGTGGCTCATGGCGCACACGCGGCTAGCGATCCTGTTGAAGCAGCGGCCCGTCGCCAAGTAGACCTGAGCGCATCTCGACCGGGCGATCTCGATCCCATCGCCTTTCAGGAACCGCAGCGCGACATCCTCACGGATCGTCTTGCGATCGGACGCGCCGCGCCGCGGCACCATGTCCCGCCCCGCCCGCCGGGCCCGCCACAGGGCGTGGGCGAGCCAGGGTTGGAGGCCATGATTCATACTCGTAGAACGCCTGCGGATCTCGAAGTTGCGGCGCCACCTTGAAGGCAACCACGACCGCGCCGAGTCGCTGCTCGACTTTGGGGAACGCTACGCGCCCCTCGCCGGAACGCTGTTGCCCTCTCAACAGAAAGGGGCCACGTCATGAACGCAGACACGGAACTTGACCTCGTCACGGGGGCGCTCAGCTACTCGGGGTCGCGCATAGCACGGCGGCTGCTTGACTCGGGGCGCAGCGTGAGGACCCTCACTTTTCACCCAGACCGCGCACATCCGCTGCAAGGGCAAGTCGAAACCTTGCCCTACCGGTTTGATAACCCGGTCGCCCTAGCCCGCAGTCTGGAGGGAGTCACCACGCTCTATAACACCTATTGGGTCCGGTTCGACCACGGCCGAACGACCTTCGCCGATGCCATCGCTAACTCACGGGCGCTGTTCCGCGCCGCTGCGCAGGCTGGAGTGGCGCGCATTGTCCATGTCAGCATCGCGAACCCCTCGCTCGAATCGCCGCTGCCCTACTACAGGGGCAAGGCCCTCGTCGAGCGCGAGCTGGCTGATGTCGGCCTTCCATATTCGATTGTCCGGCCCACCTGGGTCTTTGGCGGCGACCGCGACGTCCTCGCGAACAACATCGCCTGGATCCTGCGCCGGATGCCGATCTTCGCGCTCCCGGGGAACGGCAGTTACCAGGTCCAGCCCGTGCATGTTGACGATCTGGCACGGATCTGCGAGCAATCAGCCCGTACCAACGACGACGTCATCGTGGATGCCGCCGGGCCGGAGACGATGACCTTCGAGGAGCTTGTTCGGGCGGTCCGCCGCACCGTCGGCTCGCGCTCCCCGATCTTGCATCTGCCGCCAGTCGCCATGTCAGCGGCGTCGCGTGTGCTGGGTGTGCTCGTTCGCGACGTCGTGCTGACGCCAGACGAGATCAGCGGTCTAACGTCCGGCCTACTCGCTTCACACGATGCGCCGCTCGGCCGGATCGTGTTCAGCGAATGGCTCAGAGAGAACAGCACCTCGATCGGCCGCTCCTACGCCAACGAGATTCAACGTCATTTCGCCCTTCCGGCCCCCGTGCGGTGAGGCGCCAGCGACCATGAACGAGCTGCGCGCATGGGGATGGTTCGTCGCCTGGTCCGCGGTCGGCGCTGGACTCGTTGGGGGCCTGCTTGCTGCGTTTGCTCTTCCTGTGACACTCGTCCTATGGGGAGTATCCGGCGCTGGCGCCGCAGCTATCGCAAAACAGAAAGGAGCGCGCGTAGCGTGGCCCGGGATCGTATCCGGCGCCTCCATCCTCGTTTTCTTGATCGCGTACCTAAATCGTGATGGGCCGGGGGAAGCGTGCACCGCTCACATCGGCCTGGGGTGTACGAGCTCTGAACAGCAGTGGAGCCCTTGGCCGTTCGTAGCGGTCGGCGTTATCATGCTAGTCGGCGGTGTAGCGGGATTCATCTTCATACGCTGGCAGGCACGACAGTAGGCCAGTGAGGTCCCAGCACCCCCGATCGGGGTTCCAGCTACCTTGTTCCTCGGGGATGAGCTTGTTCTGAAAGCGCTGTGCCTACCGACCAGTTCCGAGCCGGGCACTCCGCGTCGCGGTGCTCTGCGCTGAGGCTCGATATATGGCTTTCGGACTTGTTCCTTACGCCAGGGTGCGCGCACACACTGCCGCTCGATCTCGCATCCTCGCCAGAGTCAGGGTACCAAACGCCTTCGCAGCGGCAGGCCATCGAGGTGATCCTCCGGCGCGCCCTCGCACTGGGCGCCGAGGCCGTGGTGCTTACCGGCTCCACCGTCCGGGCTCGGCGAGCTCTCGAAGCTTGCTTCGCGCGCTGCTCGTCTCTCGCTCTATAGCTAAATATCGCTATTTATAGAAGCTTGAGCTATATGATGATCGCCGCGGGGGTCAACGCGAAGGCCCTCTCGACGTACATAGGCCACGCGGGCATCCAGATCACACTCGACCTCTACGGTCACCTGATGCCCGGCAACGAGAGCGAGGCGGCCGCGCAGCTCGACGCCTACCTGGACCGCGCGGGCAGCCGGGCGCCGGCCGCGCAGCTCACGCGATGAGCGTGCCAGGCTTGCGCGCTGGGACGGGATGACATAGCTCAATAGCCTACCAAAACCGGGGGGATTCACGACATATGCCCTTACCAAAACCGGGGTCTTTCTGGTAAGCTAAATCGGATGAGGGACGATGAACTGCGCGAGCGGCTCCGCGACCGCAATCCGTGGTGGCGTGCGGCGGCGATGGGTGCAGACGAGCTCTCCTGGGTGGAGAGCGACCAGATGCTTCGCGCCAGAGCCGCCTATGACTTGGGCTACCGCTCGGGCCTGCTCGACGACGTCGCTGACGGCTTCCTCGACGACAAGCTCGTGGTGTTGCGTGGAGCTCGGCGGGTCGGCAAGTCCGTGCTGCTGAAGGATACGGCGGCGCGCCTGTGCGGACGAAGGGATGTGGACCCGCGCCAGCTCGTCTACGTGCCGACCGACGGGATGCGTGCGTCTGACCTGCCTCGCGTGGCGAAGCTCGGCCGGGAGCTCACCCGGTCCATAGGGGAGGCTCCTCGCGTCTGGCTGCTCGACGAGGTGACCGGGCTCCGGGGCTGGACGCAGGCGCTGAAGTATCTCCGCGACAACACCGAGCTCGGCGCCGACACGGTGGTGTGTACCGGGTCCTCCTGGGACCGGGACGCCGAGGTGGAGCGCGACCTCCTCGCCGGCAGGGCCGGGACCTCCGCCAGGAGAAGGTCGCGGATCCTCCATCCGATGAGCTTCCGGGACGTGCTCGCCGCCGCGGGTAGGGAGATTCCCCTGCCCGCTTCACTCTCGCCGTGGGCGCTCCAGGACGAGGCCGCTCGCGATGCCGCGGAGTCGCTCGAGCTCTTCGTAAACGAGCTCGACCTCGCCTGGCAGGCGTACCTCACTTCGGGAGGCTTTCCGCGGGCGGTCGCGGAGCACCACAAGACCGGCGAGGTCGGCGAGGCCTTCCTGCGGGACCTGGCGGCGTGGCTGCATCGAGACGTGGACCCGGAGGCGGGGGAGGACTCGGTGCCGAAGCTCCTGTCCGCGATCGAGGGTCGCTGCACCTCGCCGCTGAACCGCCGAGCGCTCGCCGAGGACCTCGGCTATGGGAGTCGCCAGACGGCCGACCTGCGCCTCATGCGTCTCGCCAGCACCTATGCGGCGATCTGGTGCCACCAGGTCGGCGAGGACGGCCGGAGGGTGGCTGGAGCGCAATCCAAGCTCTACCTCTGCGACCCCCTGCTCGCATGGCTTGGCTCGCGGCTGCGGGCCGGACTCCCACGCCCGGACTTCAGCCGCCTCACCGAGGCGTGTCTCGGCGTTGCGCTGGCCCGGGCCGTCGACGAGCTCGAGCCCGGGCGATGGGAGGACGACGACTCCATCGGGTACATGCGGACGGGCGGAAGCAAGGAGATCGACTTCGCCCCGGTCGCGGTGCCGAGCCCCTCGGGGGCGGCGCACACCGTGCCGATCGAGTCGAAGTGGGTGTCCTCCGGATGGCGTGCCGAGGCGAGGGTAATCGAGGGGAAGCTCGCCGCGGGCGTCGTGGCCACGCGGACGGTCCTCGATTCCTCGCACCCCGCGTGGGCCTTGCCGGCGCCGGTCCTCGCCCTGCTGCTCGAGTAGCGCGCCGATCAGGGTCATCGTGGATATCCACCGGCGCATGCGATCCGGGGCGATACCGTGGGCCTTCGAGTAGTCGCCGAGAAGCCGTTCGAGATGGCTGTGCCTGCTCGGCTGGCGCCTGGGCGTTTTGAACTCTGCGTTCTCACCGGCGCATCCCCGAGCCGGCCTTCACACCGGTCTCCCGGCGTAGCTGAGCAGCCTGCTTGCGGGTCAGTCTGCCGTTGCTCACCCCGTGATCGATGGCCTGGCCGATCAGCGCGGGGCCGAGATGGGCGGCGTGGCTCTGGCGAATCGCATGTGCCGGGGTCACGATCGGGATCCCCTCATAGAACGTCACGTCCTCATCAGCGAGGGCCTCATGATGGACCCGATACAGGGCGGGGATCTCACGGCGGATCCGATGGGCTCGCGGTACCGTGAAGTGGATCTTGCTCGGGTTGACGTCGCTCAGCTCATACAGATCGAGCGCGGTCTCATGGGAGAGCACGCCGCGCGCACCCCTTGGCCACAGCGTCGCCTCCATGTAAGCGTCGAGTGGAGTAACCGGGAGGTAATGCAAGCGGTACAACCCGTGTCCGCGTCTTTCCAAAGTACCTCGCTCGGCCATGCGGATCAATGTCATCGGCTGGATGCCAACCGCTCGGGCTTCTTGCTGGGTTATGAAGCCATATTGATCGGCCGCGAGCTCGGCGAGGTGATTGAACGCTGCCCCAGGCATTTGGGACAAAATAGCACATAACATGCTGTTTTGTCCAAGTCCAGTTTGCTCGGCGCGCCTATGATCCCAGACAATGGTCAGCAGGCCATCCTCGTAGGCGGCAGCTGGATCCTCCAGGCGGCAAGCCGCTATATCGAGGAGAAGGGCTTCGCGCCATCTGCCGAGCGCAAGCTCATCCAGGCCCACCGTGGGCTCAGCGTTGCCCGGCTCGTGCTCGAGAGCGGCGACCTCGAAGCGGCACGGGAGCAGTGTCACGCGGCGCTCACCCTCGGATACTTCGATCTCGCTGCAGCACTCGACCGGCTGATCCATGCTGTGCCCTGCCGCGACGAGTTGCGCACAGATCTCGAGGTCGGCGAGTCGGTGGTGAGGCTGTAACGCGCTCGCCCGGCGAGCTCGGCCATCGCCGCGCGTAGGGCGAGTAGGTGGTGGCGTACATCGCTCTCGCACCTTCTCACATGGTCAGAGTCCGGCGGGCCTTCTCGGCGAAAACCGATGCTCCGGCACGCTCGATCGCGGCGTCAACGGTCTGGCCGCTCCAGCAGAGGTCGAGCAGGCGCAGACGTCTGGCGACGCGACCCATGAGCTCATAGAAGGGACGCGCGAATAGATGATGTCGACATCGAGAACCGCGCGCGGCGGATCTGTACGGCTCACTCGGCCGGTGCGCCCATCGCGTCAAGTTCGCGCGACCATTCGGCGGCGAGTCGATCGCCCGCACCTCGGCGCTCTTCGAACGCGAGCACCGACGCGAGCGGGATCTTCCAGTAGTTCGAGCCTGCAAGCTTCTCCGCCGGAAGCTCGCCGTAGCCGATCAACCGCACGACGTGCTGGCGGGAGAACCCAAGCCGGTCCGCCACCTGCCGCGGCGAGAGGAACTCCTGCTCCTCGGCAACGGTCACCGCGAGCCGCTTACCCTCCCCGAGCAGCCGGTCGATCTCCTCAGTCACGAGGGCCGTCTGGCCGGCGGCCGCTGGGTCTAGATGCAGAGTCTTCATCCCACCCACAAAAACACAACCTGTCCCACCTGCGCATACGTCTTGGTGTCGCGAGGCTAGGGCTTCGGATCTGCGCTGTCCCGGAGGTGGGGCTCAATCCATGTTCGGTAGCGGCCGATGAAGTCACTGGCTGCGTCGTGCACGAGTTCGGCGGCCTGGTGAACCTTGCCGGCTGGAGTGTGGATGTAGCTGTGCTCGATCATCGACCGAGCATCATGCGCCCGTGTTAGCCGCCGGCGCAGCTCGCCGTCGATGACTCCCGCTTCGCGCAGCGCCGCGAAGGCCTGGTGAGCAGTCGATCCCCGCACGTCGGGCGGATAGGGCGGTTGTGCGAGCTTCACGCCGGCTTGAGCCAGATCGGAGACGAAGTTCTGCACGCGCCCCAAGGCACGCTCGACCGCCTGCACGCAGTTATAGGCGTCCATGTCATCCACGGTGTCGAAGGCCGTCTTGAACGCACGCAGGTCGAAGTCACCGCCAAACGCCGCCATCGCGTGCTCCAGGGCGGCGTATTGACGAGGGAAGTCCTCGAGGTGACGAGCGATCTCGCGCCGCCGGCGTTTGCGGTCGACCTTGCGCGCCTGGGGAGCCGTCATCGCTCGGATGCCAGCAGACGATCGATCCCCGCGAGGGCGCCATCCAAGCGCCGAGCATCAACGTGTCTACCGCGGCGACGCAGCCCGCGCTCGCGGCCACGCAGTCCCGGCCACTGATCCTCACGATCGACCAAGACGCGCCCGTCGGCCAAAACCTGAGCGAGGAATGCAGGCTCGGGCTCGGCGTCTTTGAGCTCGACGACGTCGACAGGACGACCGACGAGCCGCGTGAGCTTTGTGTTGAGGTCGACGACGCGCTCAAAGCTCGTGTCGCGCAGATCGACAAGCACATCCACATCGCTTTCCGGCGTATCCGTTCCCGTGGCGGCAGAACCAAACAACAACGCAAAGCGAACATTCTGCTCCGTCCGCAAAGCTGCACGTAGCGCCGAAAGTAGCCCCCACGACCGGCGAACGTACTCTCGCTCGGGCAACGGCAGCTCGAGCTTCCTCGGGGTGGAGCGGCTCCCACGAAGCGTTCCCTGGCTCACCGCTCGCCGCAACGTCCGCTCGTTTACTCCTACCTCCTCCGCGAGCAACCCCAACCCAGTCATGTGTCCATTATCGCACATCCATGCGTCCACAATGAGCGGCAAGCCCTGCGGGGCGAAGCCGGTTGCCACGCGAGAGGTGACTGCCGCCCCGCCTAATGAGCCACCGCGCCCGACGTTCAAGGCGCGGACCATCGGTCCAGAGCCATCCGGGGCCTCACCGATCGAGGAGGAGGACCTGGAGGGTCTGTACCTGGCCGATTTGCGCGAAGCTGACCCAGACAAGTACAACTAAGCTCCTGGGATGCATAGGCCTCTCACGGGCAGGCGTTCAAGTCCATCCAGGGCGCTTGTCACCGGGTGCGCGGGCTTCATCGGGTCACATCTCACGGAGTCCCTGTTGGGAGACGGTGTCGATGTGGTGGGCGTCGATTGCTTCAATGCAAACTACGGCAGAGTTCAGAAGCTCGACAATCTCCGCCACGCCCACGAGTGGGAGTCATTCGAGTTTGTACCTCTCGACCTATCGAGCGGGGACCTGCGCGCTCTCGTCAGCGAAGTCGACGTTGTCTTTCACCTTGCGGCAGAGCCGGGGATACGTAACGGTTGGGGGCCGCGTTTCCAGCGATATGTGACAAACAACATCGTTGCCACGCAACAGTTGCTGTGGGCTCTCGAGGAGGCTCCGGGAGCGCGCTTGGTCTACGCGTCTTCCTCGTCGATATATGGTCAGGCTGAATCACTCCCGACCCTGGAGAGCGCCACCCCGGCGCCGAGGTCCCCCTACGGGATGACCAAGCTGAGCGGCGAGCACCTATGTGGCATCTATCACGAAAGTCACGGCCTCGAGGTTGCGTCGCTGCGGTATTTCACCGTCTTTGGGCCCCGTCAGCGGCCCGACATGGCGTTCAACATCTTCTGTCGGGCCGCCATCGCCGACGAGGAGATTCACGTGTTCGGCGACGGACGGCAGACCCGCGATTTTACCTTCGTGGCAGATATCGTTGCGGCCACTCGTGCGGCCGCCGTGGCGCCGATCGAATCGGGTGGCGCCTACAACGTCGGTGGAGGTCTTCACGCATCTATACACGAGGCGCTCGCCGTGATCGAACGGATCGCAGAACGTCCGTTGAAGCTAATTTTTCAGGATGAGCAGGCCGGCGACGTGCGTGATACCGGTGCGGAGATCTCGCGTGCCCGTGAGCACCTGGGATTCTCGCCCGCGTACACACTCGAGACTGGACTCGCGGCTGAGTTTGGGTGGCTGAGCGCCACGCGGAGTCGCGGTGTTCACAGTGGAGCACAGATCTGACCGCGTGTAATACAAGCTCGAGTTTCGGGGTTTTCGGGGGTTTGAGGGTGCTCGGGTGATGGTCGTGGTGGGTGGTGTTGGCGAGCGTCGTCTGAGTGGTTGAGCGGGCGCAAGGAGGGTTGGCGGCGACCCCGAA
>Ga0075522_10000378_pt1 | contig 31941 bp, 32 predicted proteins | sample NGEPerA_FD_74796 | JGI IMG/M metagenome (GOLD analysis project Ga0075522, IMG submission 74796) | Arctic peat soil microbial communities from the Barrow Environmental Observatory site, Barrow, Alaska, USA - NGEE PermafrostL2-A | ecosystem: Environmental > Terrestrial > Soil > Wetlands > Peat ... | reverse complement strand
GGCCACGCCGCCGAGCGCCGAGCCGCCGTCGCCGTCGCCGGTGCGCCAGCAGGCGGCCGCAATCCGCGAGCCCGATCCGGAAGAGGAGGATCGCCTGCTGGCCGATCTCGAGAACGCGGCCACGGCGGCGACCCGGGCCGCCGCCCCGCGCGAGGAAGAGGCGCCGGCCTCACCGGACTTGCCGGACTTGGCGGATCAAACGGCGCACGCCGCGGCGGGATCGGCAGCGACGGCAGCGTCGGAAGGGGCGGCCCCGGAAGGGACCGCCGACTAGCGCGTGCGACTGCAAAGGTTCTTGTCGCAGGCGGGGATCTCCTCGCGGCGGAAGGCGGAGACGCTGATCGCCAGCGGTGCCGTGCGCGTCAACGGGGTGGTCGTCAGCACCCTCGGTTCGACGGTCGGATCGCACGATCGCGTCGAGGTCGAGGGGCGCCGCGTGGTGGCCGACACCCCCATCTATCGTCTCTTGCTCAAGCCGCGCGCCTGCCTGGCGACGCTGGCAAAAGACACCAAGCGCCCGACGCTGGCGCGCTACGTCCGCGACGCCGAGCCGGGGCTGCAGGTGGTGGCGCCGCTGGATTTTCCGGCCGAGGGGGTGATCCTGCTGACCAACGACGGGGCGCTGGCGCAGGCCATGACCAAATCGGGCAAGGTGCCCATGACCTATCACCTCAAGCTGCAGGGAATCGTGGGAGACGACGAGGTCGAGCGCCTGCTCAAAGGGTGGCGCTGGGAGGGCCGCGCGATCAAGCCGGCGTCGGTGGCACGCCTGGCGGTCACCGAGAAGAACACCTGGGTCGAGATGGTGGTCTCCGAGGCGCGGCCGCGCGCGCTCAAGGGCGGCGGCGACGTCATCCGCCATTCGCTGCTCAAGATCTCGCGGATCCGCCTGGGGGGGCTGTCGTTCGAGGGCCTGGCGATGGGCGAATGGCGCGATCTGTCGAAATCCGAGGCCGCCGATCTGCGGCGCCGCGCCGGCGTGGAATAGATTCGCCGACCGGCGCGCAAACCTCGCCCCCGACAGCGCGGATGGTGCTAAAAACGGGCCCAGCTTCATGACGAATCTGGCCAAGGTTTCGCGGGCGCTGATCTCGGTCTCGGACAAGACCGGGGTGGTCGATCTGGCGCGCCACCTCTCGGCGGCCGGGCTCGAAATTTTATCGACGGGCGGGACGGCCCGCGCGCTGGCCTCGGCCGGCGTGCCGGTGCGCGAGGTCGGCGACTTCACGGGTGCCCCCGAGATCCTCGACGGCCGCGTCAAGACGCTGCACCCGCGGGTCCACGGCGGAATCTTGGGCCGGCCCACGCCCGCCCACCGCGCCGAGATGCAGAAGGCCGGCCTGGTCCCCATCGATCTGGTGGTGGTGAACCTGTATCCCTTCCGCGAGACGGTGGCGCGCGGCGCCCCCTTCGACGAGGTCATCGAGAACATCGACATCGGCGGGCCGGCCATGATCCGCTCGGCGGCCAAGAACCACGAGCGGGTGGCGGTGATCGTCGATCCGGCCGACTACGCCGTCGTTCTGCGCGAGATCGACGCCGAAGGCGAGATCTCGGCCGCGACCCGCTTCCGCCTGGCCCGCAAGGCCTTCGCGCACACCGCCGCCTACGACGGCGCGATCGCTTCGCACCTGGGACGGCTCGCGACGCCGGACGCTCCGCTGGCGGATTTTCCGGAGACGCTGGTGATCTCGGGGACGCTGACGCGCGCGCTCCGCTACGGCGAGAACCCCCACCAGAAGGCGGCGTTCTACGCGCTCGACGGCGTGGTCGGTCCTTCGCTGGCGCGTGCCGAGGTCTTGCAGGGCAAGGAGCTGTCGTACAACAACCTGCTCGATCTCGACGCGGCGATGCGCCTGTGCGCCGAGTTCGCGAAGCCAGCGGCGGCCATCGTCAAGCACAACAACCCCTGCGGCGTCGCGCTGTCGGACCGTGGGATCGCCGACGCCTATCGGCGCGCCCGCGAGACCGATCCGGTGTCGGCCTTCGGCGGCATCGTGGCGGTCAACCGGACCGTGGACGCCGAGCTGGCCCGCGAGCTGTCGGAGACCTTCCTCGAGTGCGTGATCGCACCGGGCTATGCGCCCGAGGCGCTGACGCTGCTGGGGGTCAAGAAGAACCTGCGCCTGCTGGCCGGCGAGATCGCGCCCGACGCCGAGGGCGCCTTCGAGCTGCGCAGTGTAGCGGGCGGCTTCCTGGTCCAGACGCGCGATCGCGACACCGCCGCCGCCGCCGCCGCCAAGGTGATCTCCAAGCGTGCGCCGACGCCGGCCGAGCTGGCCGATCTCGACTTCGCCTGGCGGGTCTGCAAGCACGTCAAATCCAACGCCATCGTCTTCGCGGCTGGGGGACGGACGCTGGGGATCGGCGCCGGTCAGATGTCGCGCGTCGACTCGGTGCGGATCGCGGTCTCCAAGGCGCGCGCGCCGCTCGGCGGCTCGGTGGTGGCGTCGGACGCCTTCTTCCCGTTCCGCGACGGCGTCGACGAGGCCGCCAAGGCCGGCGCGGTGGCGGCCATCCAACCGGGCGGCTCGGTCCGCGATGTCGAGGCCATCGCGGCGGCCGACGAGCACGGGATGGCGATGGTGGCCACCGGCGAGCGGCACTTCCGGCACTGAGCATGCGTGTCCTGTTGGTCGGAGCGGGCGGGCGCGAGCACGCCCTGGCCTGGAAGATCGCGGCGAGCCCACTTTGCGAGCGGCTGTGGGTGGCGCCCGGCAACCCGGGGATCGCGGCGCTGCCGCGGGTCACCTGTCTGCCCATCGCGGCCGAAGCTGTCGCCGAGCTGGTCGCGATCGCGGTGGCCGAGCGGATCGATCTGGTGGTCTGCGGTCCGGAGGTGGCGCTGGCGGCCGGCCTGGGCGACGCCATGCGGGGCGCCCAGATCCCGTTCTTCGGCCCGTCGCGCGCCGCCGCCGCCATCGAGGGCTCGAAAGCCTTCGCCAAGCGGCTGATGGCGGAGGCCGGCGTGCCGACCGCAGCCTTCGGCGTCTTCGAAGATCTGGCGGCCGCCGAGGCCTTCATCGACGCGCAGCCGGGGCAGGTGGTGGTCAAGGCCGATGGGCTCTGCGCCGGTAAGGGCGTGGTCGTCGCCGCCAGCCGCGACGAGGCCAAGATCGCCGCCCGCGAGATGCTGAGCGGAAAGGCCTTCGGCGCGGCCGGCGCGCGTATCGTGATCGAGGAGCGCTTGGTCGGGCGCGAGGTCACCATGATGGCGATCTGCGACGGCCGCCGACTGGCGCTGCTGGCGTCCTCGGAGGACCACAAGGCGGTGGGCGACGGCGATCGCGGGCCCAACACCGGCGGGATGGGAACCGTCTCGCCGTCGGCGCTGGTCGACGCGCCGCTGGCGCAGACCATCCTCGAGACGTTGTTCGTGCCGACGCTGCGGGCGCTGACCGAATCCGGCCGGCCATTTCAGGGGATCCTCTACGGGGGGCTCATGCTGATCCCCGATCGCGGCCCGGTGGTGATCGAATGGAACTGCCGGTTCGGTGATCCCGAGACGCAGTCGGTGCTGATGCGGTTCGACGAAGATCTGCTTCCCTGGCTGGCCGGCGCGGCCGCCGGGGCGATGCCGCCCGGCAATCCCGCCGTGAAGCCCGGCGCCGCGGTGTGCGTGGTGTTGGCCTCGGCGGGCTACCCGGCCTCGCCTCGGCTGGGCGACGCGATCGCGGGGCTTCCTGGCCCTGCGGATGATTTTATGGTCTTTCACGCCGGGACGCGCGCGACGGACGGCCGCCTGCTGACCGCCGGTGGGCGGGTTCTGGGCGTCACGGCGACCGGCGCCGATCCGAGGGCCGCGCGCGAACGCGCCTACGGGGCCATCGCACAGATTCACTTCGACGGGATGCACTTTCGCCGAGACATCGGCCTGCGGGGGACCAAGAGCGCATGAGCGAGAACCAGAAGATCGACGTGGCGGTGATGATGGGATCGAAGTCGGATCTCGAGATCATGAAACCAGCGGCCCGCATCTGCCAGAAGCTGGGGTTGGCGGTCGAGGTGCGGGTGCTTTCGGCGCACCGCACGCCCGCGGAGACGGCGGCCTTCGTCAAGGATGCCGTCCGCCGGGGGGTCAAGGCCTTCATCTGCGGCGCGGGCGGCGCGGCGCACCTGGCGGGCGCGGTGGCGGCCCACACGACGCGCCCGGTGATTGGCGTGCCGATCGCCAACGGCGCCCTGAGCGGCTTCGATTCGCTGCTCTCGACGGTGCAGATGCCGCCCGGCATGCCGGTGGCGACGGTGGCGGTCAACGGCGCCGAGAACGCCGGGCTGCTGGCGGCACAGATCGCGGCGCTGGCGGATCCGGCCCTGGCGGAGAAGATCGAGGCCGAGCGCTCGGCGCGCCGCCAGAAGGTCCTCGAGAGCGACGCCGAGGTTCGCCTCGATACGGGGACCAAGGCCTGACCGGCAACTTGATTCTCGGGGACCTCGAGGTCGCGGTGGCTGCGCTCCGGCGCGGCGAGGTGGTGGCCTATCCGACCGAGACGTTTTATGGACTCGGTGTCGACGCGCTGGACGCGGCGGCGCTCGAGCGGCTGCGCGCCCTCAAAGGGAAAGGGCGCGGCGAAAAGGCCATCTCGGTCCTCATCGAGGGGGACGCGATGCTGGCGCGGCTCTGCGCCGAGATCCCGCTGCGCGCCGTCGAGCTGATGCGCCGGCATTGGCCGGGCGCGCTGACCATCGCGCTGCCGGCGCGCGACGGGCTGCCGCCCGCGCTGCTCTCCGATGGGTGCGTGGCGGTCCGTCAATCGTCGCACCCGCTCGCGCGCGCGCTGGTGGTTGCGCTCGGCGGCCCACTCACCACCACCAGCGCCAACCCCGCCGGCGGCCCGCCGCCCACCAACGCCGAAGCCGTGCGGGCGGTCCTGGGCGACGCCTGCCAGATCCTCGACGGCGGCCCCACCACCGGCGGCGCGCCCAGCACGCTGATCCGAATTCGGGGCGATCGCTTGGAGGTTCTGCGCCGCGGCGCGATCGAGATCGGCGATTGCGACTGAGCGCCGGGATCGTGCGATAGTCGCGGAAGGCGGGCCGTGGCCGACATCGTTCCATTCGCGGGACTTCGCTACGATCCGGCGCGGGTCGGCGATCTGGGACGCGTCTTGGCGCCGCCTTACGATGTCATCGGCGAAGCCGAGCACACGGCGCTGGAGGGGCGGTCGCCCGAAAATGTTGTGCGGCTCGAGCTGCCGCGGGGCGAGCCCGACGTGCGCTATGCCGCCGCCGCGCGGGCGCTCACGGCCTGGAAGGCCGACGGATCGCTGCGCCTCGATCCGACGCCCGCCTTCTACGTCCACCAGCAGGAGTTCGACTGGGCCGGGCGCCGACACACCCGCCGCGGGTTCTTCGCGGCCGTGCGCCTGGAGCCGTTCGAGCGGCGCATCGTGTTGCCGCACGAAAAGACGTTCTCGGGCCCCAAGGAGGATCGCCTGCGACTCCTGCGGGCCACGCACACCCAAATTTCGCCGATCTTCGGCCTATTTCGAGACGCCGACGGCGCCGCGCGCGGCGTGATCGACAACGCCACCGAGGTCGTTCCTACCATCGACGCCACGACGCCGGACGGAATTCGACACCGCGTCTGGCGGCTGGGGGCGTCGGCCGCCATCGGCCGCCTGGCGCGGGTGTTGGCCGACAAGCAGATCCTGATCGCCGACGGCCACCACCGCTACGAGACCATGCTGTGCCTGGGCCCGGAGCTGCGGGCGCTGGACTTCGCGGCCGGCGCGGCGGCGGCCGACTTCGCGATGATGTTCCTGGCCCGCGCCGAGGATCCCGGCCTGTTGGTGCTGCCGGTGCATCGTCTGCTTCGCGAGCTGCCCGACTTCGACTTCGCCGCGCTCTGTGCCGCGGCCGCGCCGGCTTTCGACATCGTCGAAGGCTCCGAAGGCACGGCGGAGGCGATCGAGGCGCGCCTCGGGCGCGACGGAACGGGTGGGGTGGTCTTCGCGGCGCGGGTCCCGGGACGGGCGACGACCACCTGGTTCACGCTCAAGTCGTACGTCGATCTGTCGGCGCTGGGGCCGCCCGCGCTGCGCAAGCTGGACGTGACGGTCCTGCACGGTGTGATCCTCGGCTCGCTGCTGGGCATCGACGCGGCCGCGCTGGCCGATCAGTCTTTTCTGGCCTACACCCACGTCACCGCCGAGGCCCTGTCGCGGGTCGCCACCGGTGAGGTGCAGGCGGCATTCTTGATGAATCCGACCAAGGTCGAAGAGGTTCTGGCCGTTTGTGAGGCCGGCTTGGTGCTGCCGCAGAAATCGACCTACTTCCAGCCCAAGTTGGCCACCGGCCTGCTCATGTATGGGCTGGACGGTCCGGCGCCGCGGTAAGCGGAGAGGACCGACCGGTGTCGGAGCCCGCAGCCGCGCAGCTGGATGACAGCGACGTCACCGAGGACGCGCTGCTGCGCGGTCGGATCCGCCTCCTTCAACCCCGCCGTGGTCCCCGCGCCAGCCTCGATCCGATCCTGTTGGCAGGTTTCCTGACGCCGCCGTTCGGCCGGTTCCTCGACATCGGGTGCGGCACCGGCGCGCTGGCGTTTCTGCTGCTGGCCCGCGATCCCGCGGCGACCGGCGTGGCCGTCGAGCTGCAGCCACAGTTGCGTGAGCTGGCCCTGCGCGGGCGCGACGCCAACGGTTGGTGCGAACGGCTGGATGTGCTGGAGGGCGACGTGCGCGCGCTGGCCCCGTCGCTGGGCGCCGCGCGCTTCGACCTGATCGCCACCAACCCGCCGTATCGAACCGTCGATGAAGGGCCACCGTCGCCCGAACAAGCCCGGGCGCTGGCCTACCACGAGATCACGCTGGCGCTGCCGGAGTGGGTGGAGATCGCGGCGCGGGCCGTTCGTCCGGGCGGACGGGTGGCGGCCATCTTGCCGGCCGCGCGCATCGCCGAGCTTTGCGCCGAGCTGCGGGCGCGCGACCTACCGGCCTCGCGCCTGCGCACCGTTCACCCCTACGCCGATCGGCCGGCCTCGCGGATCTTGGTCGAGGCCGAGCGGGGCGGTCGGCGGCCGCTCACGATCGAGCCGCCGCTGGTGCTGCACCTGGAAGGCGCCCGCTATACCCCCGAGGTCCTGCGCCTGCTCGGCGAAAACGTTTGATCGAAACAAACGGGACGGGAGGATTACGGAATAGGCGCGTAGTCCCCGTTGGTGTCAATTTTGAACACCTTTGTTGGTGGATCGGTATCCCTGCCATGATGCACTTGGCGGGCGTCGTCGAGCATGGTGGCCTGAGAGGCCCAAAGGCTGCGCGTCTTCAGTATGCCGATGAGACCGTCCCCAGACGTGTAATGAAATAGGCGCGGCGGACCATCCTCGCTGCGAAAGAAAGACGAAGCGAGAGCGGCTGCTTCGTCCATGACTTCCTTTGCCAGTCGGACAGGCCCGTCATCATTTCGCCTACCAGATAGTTGCGAGGCCGGACGCGCGGATCTTTCCGTCACGGGTCACGAGCGGAACACCGAGAAGGCGCGCGCTCGCAGCGATGAGTCGATCCGGTAGGTCGGGAAACACTGGCGCGGGAGACGTGGCGCATCGCTGTGATGACCGCAGTGTCGATCGGAACCTCGGAGAGCGGTCCTGCGGGCGTCACGATCGCGGCTTGCAGGCGATCAAACGTTCCTGTCGGGATACGGTTCTTTTCCTCCAAGTAGACGATCTCGGCGAAGGAAATCGCCGACACGCCGATCTGTGCGCCACCGCTGACAGATAGAGCATCACGTGCCGCCTTCGACAGTCGGGAATCTCCGAAGAGCGCCCAGACCAGCGCGTGGGTATCGGCGATGGCGACGATCATCCGACGTCGTCGCGCGGGAAACCGGCCCACAACTCCCGGCGCGCTTCGTCAATCTGCTCGGAAGACGGCGCACGGCCTAGATCGGCACAGAGACCAATGAGGGCAATCCCGCTGCGATCGCCGGAGAGTTCTGCGGACCGGACCACGATCTCGACCGCGCCAGTCAAGTTATCCACGGGCTCGTCGAGCTCAATGTGGCGGGGATCCGAAAGCCGACCTCGTACGGTGACAGCACGCGCCATGACTCATAATCATACCACCGTGCAATGACCGGATCGGCCGGAATGACGGTCCGGGCCGCCCTGTCACTACGACGGCGGCGTGGCGACCGGTGTCGGAGCGGCCTTCGGCGTGTCCTTGAGCGCGTCGTCGATGGGGGGCAGATCGTCGAGGTTGGGAACGAGCGTGATCTCGATGCGCCGGTTCTTGGCCATGTCCTCGGGCGAGTCGTTGGGCGCCACCGGCGACTGATCGGCGTATCCGGCCGCCGACAGCCGCTTGGGCTCCATCCCGGCGCCGATCATGAAGTTGGTGACCTCCACCGCGCGCGCCGTCGAGAGATCCCAGTTCGACCGAAAGCGCTTGGATTTGATGGGCACGTTGTCGGTGTGCCCCGCGACCTGGAAGTCGCGGTTGGGCAGATTCTTGAGCACCGCGGTCACCTGCGTGAGCGCGTCTTTTCCTTCCGGCTTGAGATCGGTCTTGCCGGGGTCGAACAGGATCTTGTCGCCCAGGCGGACGATCATCCGATTCTCGCGGATCTCGACCTGCAGCTTGCCGGCGTCGGTGAGCGCCTTGAATTGGGTGACCAGCTTGCGGAACTGGGCCGCGCGCGCCTCGGCCTGCGCTTGGGCCTTCTTCAGCTCCTCCATCCGCTTTTGGGCCTCTTCGAGCTCGCCGCCCAGGTTCCCCCGCTCGGTCTCGAGCCGCGAGACGTTCTGCCCCAGCGACTCGAGCTTGTTGGTCAGCACCAGGAGCCGCGCGTCGCGGGCGTCGACATCCTTGTGGTGCCGCGCGCGCTCCTTGTCGAGATCGCTTTGCGTGCTGGCCAGCTTCTGTTTCTGCGCGTCGCGATCCTTGACGGTCGCGTTGTAGAGGTCTTCGTTGACGCCGCAGCCAACGGCGCCCAGCGCCGTGGCCAAAAAAGTCGCGATCGCGATCGCACTACCGAGCTTCTGTCTCATCGGGGGCCTCCTTTGCCGCGTGGGGTGGATTTTCCGGGCGTGCTTGGGCCGAACACCCGTTCCATGATCGCCTCGACGGCCCCCGCATCGAGCGGAGCGGAGGCGCCGAAATCCCAGTCGACATTGGCCAGCAGACGCGCGCGCGTCCGCTCCCGGCTGTAGCCGAGGCGGTGGAGCAGGGCGGCCCGCTCTTCCAGCTCGATCCGGTACATGGCCTCCCGCCGGGCCCGGTCGATCTTGGGCCGCTCCGAGGTACGCCGCGGCTCCATCCAATCGAAGGGCAAGCCGGTCGAGCTCGGGCGGGAAGTCGGGCGCGGCGAGGGAAAGGACATCGGGCGCTACTTTAGGCTCTCGGCCTGCTTGGCGGCTTGCCAAAGTCGCTCGTGCTCGTCGGGCGAAGCGTCGGCGATCGCGCGCCCTTGCCCGGCCAGCGTCCGCTCGACGTGGCCGAAGCGGCCCGCGAAGCGGTCGGTCGCGTCGCGCAACGCCTGCTCGGCGTCGAGCCCCAGCCTCCGCGCCAGATTCACCGTCGAGAACAGCAGATCGCCCAGCTCCCGCTGCATCTCCGCCCGATCTCCACCCCGGCGCGCTTCATCGAGCTCGCGCAGCTCCTCGTCGATCTTGGCGCGCGGGCCCTCGGCGTCGGTCCAATCGAACCCCACCGCGCCGGCCTTCTCACCCGCCCGCGTGGCCCGCAGCAGCGCCGGCGCGCTCTGTGGGATGCCGTCGAGCGCGCCGTGCTTGCCCTTCTCGGCCTTCTCGACGGCCTTGAGCTTGGCCCAGTTGGCCAGCACGTCGCCGCTGTCCTTGACGGCCACCAGATCGCGTCGAGGGAGAGACGGCTCGGCCGGCTCGCCCTCATCGCGGGGGGCCTGGGACCCTCCGAGGGTCCCAGATACAGGGAAAACGTGGGGGTGGCGCCGGACCAGCTTGGCCACGATGCCGCGCGCGACGTCGTCGATCCCGAATTTCCCCTCGGAGAAGCGCAGCTCCGACTGGAAGACGATCTGCAGCAGCAGATCCCCCAGCTCCTCGCGGTGATCGTCGGCGTCGCCGCTGGCCAACGCGTCGACCACCTCGTAGGTCTCTTCGACCAGGTAGGGGACCAGCGTCTGCAGCGTCTGCTCGCGATCCCAGGGACAACCGCCCTCGGCCAGGAGGCGCTGCATGAGACCGCAGAGCTGGCTCACCGCGGCGCCGGTCTGCTTGCCCGGCAGCGGCGTCAGATCCGGAAGCGTCGGCGTCGGTGGCGTCGTCGGCACGGGGGCGCAGCATAGCGCTTTTGGGCCGAGGTTTGAACGCGCCCGAGCGGCGTGCTATCTCGATGGACGTTGAGCGACACGACACCCGAGGGTCTGGTCACCGAGCGCCTGACCTTGGAAGACAACCGAGTCGCCCTCGCGCTGTTTGGCGAGCGGAACGCCAACCTCAAGATCATCGAGCGCGAGACCGGGGCCCAGGTTCACAGCCGCGGCAACGATCTGACCATCGTGGGTCCCGGGGAGGGGGTCTCGATCGCGCGCAGCCTGGTGGAGCAGCTCTACGGCATGGCGCGCGGCGGGACGTCGATCAGCCCCGAGGACATCGGCCGCGCCGCGGTCGCCTTGCGCGCCGACGCGGGGGTCGACCTGCGCGACGTCTTCCACGACACGATCCTGGTGGCCGGCCGCGCGCGCCCGATCTCCCCCAAGGGCCTGGCCCAGAAGCGCTACGCCGACGCCATCCGCGGGCACGACATCGTGTTCGGGATCGGCCCGGCCGGCACCGGCAAGACCTACCTGGCCATGGCGCTGGCCATCCGCGCGCTCATGGAGAAGCAGGTCAAGCGGATCGTCCTGACCCGACCGGCGGTCGAGGCCGGTGAGCGGCTCGGGTTTCTCCCCGGCAACCTGGAAGAGAAAGTCTCGCCGTACCTGCGGCCGCTCTACGACGCGCTCCACGACATGATGGACTTCGAAAAGGCCGACCAGCTGGTGGCGCGGGGGCTCATCGAGGTGGCGCCGATCGCCTTCATGCGCGGGCGGACGCTCAACGACGCCTTCGTGATCCTCGACGAGGCCCAGAACACCACCAACGAGCAGATGAAGATGTTCCTGACCCGTCTCGGCTTCGAATCGAAGGCGGTCATCACCGGCGACGTGACCCAGATCGATCTGCCCGACAACCGCAAGTCGGGGTTGAACGAGGCCATTGCGCTGCTCTCCCACATCCCCGGGATCGCCTTCCGCTACTTCACCGAGGTGGACGTGGTGCGCCATCCCCTGGTGCAGCAGATCATCAAGGCCTACGACGGCGCCAAGCCCAAGCCAGGGCCCGGTTCGGGCCCCGCTTGAGGTAATCTGGAGCGGTGAGCGAGCCTCCGGCGCCACCCACCGAAGAGCAGGCCGCGGCCGATCGATCGCGCTACGAGCTGGCGGAGCTGGTCGCCACCTCGCGCGCGCTGGCCTCCGAACGCGACATCGGCAAGCTGCTGGCGCTGATCCTGCAAAAGTGCCGCGAGGTCACCGGCGCCGACGCGGGCAGCGTCTACGTCATCGAAGAAGAGGATCAGCACCGCGCCGCGGTGCCCAAGCGGCTGCGCTTCATGTTGTCACAAAACGATTCGATCAAGATCGACTTCAAGGAGTTCACCCTGCCGGTCGACGACAAGTCGATCGTCGGGCAGGCCGCGCTCTCCGGACAGCCGATCAACATCCCGGACTTGGCCCGCCTGCTGCAGGCCGCTACCCCCGGGGCGGCGGGGCGCACGCCGACCTTCCGCCACAACCGCAGCTTCGACGACAAGACCGGATACCGGGCCCGCTCGATGCTCACCGTGCCGATGCTGTCGGCGATGGGCGAGGTGATCGGGGTCGTCCAGCTCATCAACAAGAAGCGCCACCCCGATCGGGTCCTGGCCCCGGCCGCTATCGATCGCGAGGTCATCCCGTTCGACCAGCGGACCGAGGAGCTGGCGCTGGCCTGGTGCGCGCAGGCGGGGGTCTCGCTGGAAAACGCGCGCCTCTACGACGAGATCCGGAACCTCTTCGATGGCTTCGTCGACGCCGCGGTGATCGCGATCGAGTCGCGGGACCCGACCACCTCCGGCCACTCGCGCCGCGTCGCGACGCTGTCGGTGGAGCTGGCCAAGAAGATCGACGCCATCACGGACGGATCGTTCGCCGACGTGCGATTTACGGAAACCCAGCTGCAGCAGATCGAGTACGCGGGCGTGCTCCACGATTTTGGCAAGGTCGGGGTGCGCGAGAAGGTGCTGGTCAAGGCCAAGAAGCTCTACGAAGAGGATCGGCAGCTGGTCAAGCTGCGCTTCTCGTACATCAAGAAGGCGCTCGAGGTGGAGCACGCCGAGCGCAAGCTGCGGGTCGCCCTCGAGCTGTCGAAGAACGATCTGCCGGCGCGGTTCGGCGAGATCGACGCCGAGCTCGGTCGGAGGATGGACGAGATCGACGAGGCCTGGGCCTTCGTGAACCGGGTCAACGAGCCGACGGTCTTGGACCAAGGGGGATTCGAGCGTCTGGTGGAGATCGCCGGGTTGGTCTATCTGGCGCCGAATGGGGAGCTGAGGCCTTACCTGGAGAGCGACGAGGTCGCGGCGTTACAGGTGCGGCGGGGGAGCCTGACCGAGATCGAGCGGGTCGAGATCGAACGCCACGTGACCAACACCTACAAGTTTCTCAGCACCATCCCTTGGGGGCGACGCTACGCCGACGTGCCGCGTATCGCGGCCGCGCACCACGAGTACCTGAACGGCACCGGCTATCCGCATCACCTGGGTGCCGGCGACATTCCGATCGAGTCGCGGATCATGACCATCGCCGACATCTTCGACGCGCTGACCGCTTCGGACCGTCCGTACAAGAAAGCGGTGCCGATCGATCGGGCGCTCTCGATCATCGAATCCGAGGTCCACGCCGGCAAGTGCGACGCGCAGCTCTTCCGCGTCTTCGTCGACGGCGAGGTCTACAAGAAGGTGATCTGAGCGTGCCGGTCTCGACGCTGGTGCGCGGGCGGGCCGGCCGCGCGCTCGACCTGCCGACGCGGCGCCGGGTGGCGGAGCGGCTGCGGCTGGCGCTGCGCGCGCTCGGGCGGGCGCGCTCGTCGGCCACGCTGGTCTTCACCGACGACGAAGAGATCCGGATCCTCAACCGCGACTACCGGAAACACGATCGCGCCACCGACGTGCTCAGCTTTCACCTGCAGGTTTTGGCGGGCGAGGGCGATCCGGCCGGCGACGGCATCGCGCTGGGCGACATCGTCATCTCGGTCGAGACCGCCCGCCGCCGCGCGCACGGCCGACGCCTCGGCGCCGAGCTGGAGCGCCTGGCGGTGCACGGCCTGTGTCACCTGTTCGGCCACGACCACCGGAAGAAGGCCGAGGCCACCGTCATGTTCGCGCTCGAGCGGCGGCTGCGAAGGCTGCCGCTCGAGCGGTCTGGGTGAGCTACCTCTTGCGGGTCAGCTTCGGCAGCGGGCTCATGTTGGTCATGGCCGCGGTGCCGCCGTCGACGTCGCAGGTCGAGTCGTACATGGCGCAGCTCGCCGGTTCGGGAGCGCCCTCGCTGAGGCCTCCGTCCGCCGCGAAGAGCGCGTTCAAGCTGGCAGCGGTGATCGTGTTGCAGCTCGGGAACCCGGCGTAGTACTGGAGGCCGCCGGTAGTCGTATCATTGATACACGTCGCGTACTGGCTCACGGTGATCTGGCAGGTGGACGGTATCGACGGGATGTTGCAGGTTTGTGTCCCTGCATCCAGGAGCGCGCTGGAGCAGGTGCTCGCGGTGAGGCCAGCGTCGGCATCGGCCGCGGTGCAATCCGCGCGCAACTGGGCGTCGGTCGCGCTCGGATTCTCGAGGAGGTCGAAATACGCCGCGGTCACCCCGTTAAGCGAGGACGCGGCCGCCGCGTTGCAGAATTCCGGGAAGAAGGTGTGGTCGATGTAGTTCTCGATGTCGTTGCAGAGCTGGCCTTGCTGAGCGCTGGTCAGAGCCGTGAGCTTCGTCCCGCCGGGTACGCTGGTGGTGAACGCGCCGCCGGCGCCGGTCGTTCCGCCGCTGCCCGTGTGGCCTGCGCTGCTGCTCCCTGCGGTGCCCGTGTTGCCCGCCTTGCCGGTGGTGCCGCTGCCGCCCGTGCCGGTGCTGCCGCCGCTCCCGGTCGATCCGCCGCTGCTGCCGCATCCGACCAGCCCCACGATGGCGAACAATCCCCCGAGCCCCAAACCTTTCATGTGCATTTCGATCTCTCCTAAATGGTTGATTTAGATCCGCGCCGGAGCGGCGAACGTTTGTTCGCCGCCCCCAAGCGCAAACGCGGGAGCCCTTACTTATTCCTGTGGCCACCCGTTTTGCGGCCGACGAATCCCGCCGTGGCTTTGCTGAGGCAGTTCGCCTCGATCGGCATGCAGCTGGCCGGATCTGGCGAGCTCGAGCTGCCACCGTCGCCGTTGAGCGTGGCTTCGGCCGAGGCCAGGGTAGCCGCCGTCAGGGCGCTGCAGCTGGGGAGCGCTCCGTAATAGGTGGCATTCGCCGCGTTCATGTCGGAGATGCACTTCTGGACGTCCGACACGGACGATGTGCAAGTGGTGGGCTCCCCCGAAAAGGTGGTCGAATCACAGTCGGCCCCGCCGCCACTGCCCCCGTCCGCACTGGTGCATTCGGTATAACCGATCGTGCAGTCGTTCTGCAGCTGGGCGTCGGTCAGGGTCACCGTCGATCCGACCTGGGCCTGGAAAGCGGCGTCGATGCCAGAGCTCTTGCAGAAGTCCGCCGTCTGGGTGGCCGACTGCGTGTTCTCGTAGGTGGTCAGGTCGGTGCAGAGTTGCGCCGCCTGGGCCGTCGTCAGCGACGAAAGCTTGGTGCCACCGGGCACGCTGGTGCTGAAGCCGCCCCCGCCGCCTCCACTGCTGCTACCGCATCCGACCAGTGCCGCGACCGTGAAAAGACTTGCCAGGACCATAGACCCGTTCCGCATGTGACCTCCCTAATGACGTTAACTGCGCTGGGATTGTCTCACGGGGTGGCTCGGGAACGAAATTTGCCCTTCCGGGCGCGCGCTTGGAATTCCAGGCCCGCGCGCCTGCACGCCGGACGCGCGCCTGGCGCGCCGGTCCGGGGCAAATGAGCCCGTGCCTGGATCAGAACCGCATGCCGCGCTTGGCGCGGAACAGGAACCACTTCCAGGTCAGGTAGCCGGCGCCGGCCGCCGCGGGGAGGATCAAGAACGTGCTGGCGCTGGCGACGCCCAGGAGAACCGTCCCGCCCCAGGCCGCGGCCGCGTAGATCCCCTTCTTCTTGGCTTCCGCTTTATCGCGCGCGATCAGGCTTTCCATACGGCCGACCTCCCAGTCAAAGATGCCATCCGAACCTCAGGAGCGCCATGGGTAGCTCGCCATGGCGCGGCGGTGAGGTCAATTCAGCAACTGAGGCGGGTTCAAGCGGAAGGGCGCGATCTCGGCGTCGAAGCGTTCGCCGTTGGTGGTGACCATCTGATAGCTTCCGCGCATGGTCCCCGCGGGCGTGGCGATCACGCACCAACTGGTGTACTCGAACTCCTCGCCCGGGCGCAGGACCGGCTGCGCGCCGACCACCCCTTCGCCGCGGACCTCTTGGACGGCGCCGCGCGCGTCGGAGATGATCCAGTGGCGGCTCTTGAGTTGCGCGGTCACCGTCCCCCGGTTGGCGATGTTGACGGTGTACGCGAAGGCGTACTGCCCCGAAGAAACCGACGAGCGTTCGGCGATGTACTCGGTCCGAACCGTGACCAGAATTCCTTGGGTGAGGGCAGAGGACATGAGCGTTTCTACGACAACGTGCCAAAATCGCACGATGCATTCAAGAGCCAGTTGCCAGCGCGAGCAGAGCGGGCGCAAGGAGATGTCACGCCCGATCGAACCGCGGGTGCTTGCCTGATGGCCGGCGTCGCGATCGCCGGTGCCACCGGCCTCGTCGGGACGGCCTTGGCGGCGTCCTGCGCGCGCGACGGCGTCCGCGTCTCGGCGTTGGTCCGCGACGTCGCGCGGGCGGCCGAGCGGTTGCCGTCGGCCACGCTGCACGCCTGGGACGCCACCCGTGGGTTGCCGCCCGCGGCGGCCTTCGAGGGGGCCGACGTGGTGGTGAACCTGGCGGGCGAGTCGATCGCCGACGGGCGCTGGACCGAGGCGCGCAAGAAGCTGCTGCGCGACAGCCGCGTCGTCGGCACGCGGGCGCTGGTCGATGCGCTGCGCGGCTCGAAGGATCGACCGCGGCTTTTGATCTCGGCCTCCGGCACCGGCTACTACGGCGATCGCGGGGCGGAGATCCTGACCGAGACCTCGCCGGCCGGCACCGGCTTCCTCGCCGAGCTGGCGCGCGACTGGGAAGCCGAGGCGATGAAGGCCACCGAGCTGGGGATGCGGGTGGTGGTCATGCGCAACGGCGTCGTGCTCTCCAAGTCGGGCGGCATCCTGCGCAAGATCTTGCCGCCGTTTCGGATCGGCCTGGGTGGCAAGATCGGCAGCGGCGCGCAATGGATGCCCTGGATCCATCTGGAGGACGAGGTCGGCCTGCTGCGCCACGCGATGGCGCAAGAGTCGATGCAGGGCGCTTTTAATGCGGTGGCGCCCGAGCCCGCGACCAACGCCGAGTTCGTGCGGGCGGTCGGCGAGGCGCTGGGCCGTCCGACGGTGCTGGCGGCCCCGGCCTTTGCGCTGCGGGTGGCGTTCGGCTCGATGACCGATGACGTCTTGCTGGCCAGCCAGCGGGCGATGCCGGTGCGGACGCTCGAGAGCGGCTACGCCTTCCGGCATCCGCTGCTGCGCCCCGCGCTGGTCGAGCTGCTCGGCAAGCGGCGCCACGCCGAGCCAGCCGCGGCCGCCTGACGCGGGACGTGTCCCCCGGCCCCGCGACGAATTCGGCGTGCCGACGTCGTCGCGCGGGCGTGTTCGGTCAAAGTCGTCACCGGCCACGGCGCCGTGGCGCTTGCTTCGCGCGCGGCCCGGTGCGACGCTGATGGTCCGCGCGGCGCCCCCCGCCGGGCCGCCACCCACCTTTGAAGAAGGGCGGAACACCACATGGCGCGCATACTCCTCGTCGATGATGAACCCGCGGGCGTGGCCGCCTCCGAGGGTCTATCCCGTGCCGTCAAGGCGGGTCAGATCGACCGCCGGGCGTCGGCGCCGGCCGACCTGGGCCGGCTCGATGCGCGCGGGTACGATTGGGTCGTGCTCACGCCCGCCGCACTGAAGGCCGCCGTCGCGGGCGGCGGCGGCGGCGACGTCCTGCGCGAGACCCTCGACGTGTTCGAGGACGGTGTGTGCCTCGTGGCGCCCGACGGGGCGCTGGGGGTCGCCAACGCGACCGGCACCCGGCTTTACGCCGGAGCCCTCCGCGGCGATCTCGAGGCGGCCGCTCGCGAGGCCATCGTGCGCGGCGCGCGCGCCGATCGCAGCCTCACGTTCGAGGGGCGGGCCTTCGCGGTGCGCGCCTATCCGCTCCCCGGTCGCGGCGCCGTGCTCTACGTGCGCGACGCTACCGACGAGCGTGAGCGCGAGATCGGCCGCCTGCAGGGTGAGAAGCTGGCCTCCATCGGCCTGCTGGCCGCCGGCGTCGCGCACGAGATCAACAACCCGGCCGCTTTCGTGCTCGCCAACATCGAGGCGCTGGCGGGGCACATGCGGGTCATCGAAGAGAAGCTGCGCGATCTCCCGGAGGGCGTCGCGGGCCGGCTGGGCCTCACCGATCATCTGTTCGAGGCCAACGCGATCTTGCAAGAATCCAAGGAGGGGATGGCGCGCATCCACCGGATCGTGCGGGATCTGGGCGCCTTCTCCCACGTCGACGAGGACACCAGCGTCCCCATGAACGTCAACGCCGCGGTCGAGTCGGCGCTCAGCATGCTGCGCAACGAGCTCAGGTACCGCGCGCAGGTGGAGCGCGATCTATCGGCCACTCGGATGGTGCGGGCCAGCGGCGCGCGCCTCGGACAGGTGTTCTTGAACCTGATCTTGAACGCCGCCCAGGCCCTGGACGAGGCGGACGCCAAGCGCAACCGCGTACGCGTCCGGACGTTCGACGAGGGTGCCGCCGTGGTGATCGAGATCTCCGACAACGGGCCGGGAATTGCCGCCGAGATCCTGCCGCGCATCTTCGAATCGTTCTTCACCACCAAGCCGCGCGGGATGGGGACCGGTCTTGGGCTGCCGATCTCGCTCGGCATCGTGCGCGGCCTCGGCGGCGAGCTGGTGGTCGAGAGCCGACAGGGCGAGGGGGCGACCTTCCGGGTGCGCCTGCCGGCCGGCGATGCCATCGCGCCGGTGGTGAGCGCGCCCGCGCCCGCCGCTCCGGCGCGCGGCCGGCAACGCCGCCGCCTGCTGGCGGTCGATGACGAGGCGCTGCTCCTCAAGGCTTACCGGCGCATGCTGGGCGACACCCACGAGCTGGCGACCGCGCTGGGCGGCCACGAGGCGCTGCGGATCCTGGAGCGCGACGACGCCTTCGACGTGATCCTGTGCGATCTGCAGATGCCCGACATGTCCGGCGTCGAGCTCTACGCTGCAGTCCACGAGCGCTTCCCGGCCCTGGGTGACCGATTCGTGTTCGTGACCGGTGGGGCGTTCTCCACCGACGCCCGCCGGTTCCTCGAAGAGGCGGTGGCGGCGGTGATCCAGAAGCCGTTCCGCCTGGAGGATCTGTTGGCGCTCATCGAGCGCACCGTCGGCGCCTCCGAATCGGCGCCCGTGGCCGCCGCCAAATCGGCCGCCACGCTCGTCAGCTGACCGCGGTCGGGAGGAGACGGGATGCGCACGCGCAAGCTGGTGGTCGCGGCGCTGGTGCGCCGAGGCGGGCAGATCCTGATGTCGCGCCGGCGGCCCGATCAGCCCATGCCGAACCTCTGGGAGTTCCCGGGCGGCAAGGTCGAGCCGGGCGAGGCGCCGGTGGCCGCGCTGGCGCGGGAGGTGCGCGAGGAGTTGGGCTGCGAGATCGACGTCGGCGCCATCTACGAGGTGGTCTTCCACGCCTACCCGGAGTTCGATCTGGTCATGATGGTCTACGCGGCCACGGTCTCGCGGGGCGTCCCCCGCGCCGTCGAGGTCGCCGAGGTGGCGTGGATCGAGGCGGCCCAGATACCGTCGCTCGATCTTCTGCCGGCCGACTACCCGCTCGCGCTGGCCTTGGCCCGCAGCGATTGACTACGGGCACCCGAGCGGCGCCGGAGGTTGCCGCTTGGTTGGCGTGCCTAGTTGACTTCGACAGCCGGCGCCGTATCGACGGGCGTCGACTCGGCGGACGGCGCGCGGTCCGGCTCGTGCGGCGCGGGCTCCGCCATCGGAACCAACCCGCCGCCGGTCTGGCGCAGCGTCTCGCGCTCGATGGCGCGGGCCGCCTCGGTGGCGTCGCGCTTGCACGCACCGCAGATTCCGGGCGCCGCCCAGGCGCCCAGGTGGGTCTGCAGCTGGCTCTCCGGCGGCCAATAGATCGGCGTCGCGCAGGTCTTGCAAGGGATCTCGACGGTCTTCTTGTCTTTCAGGAAGTCGGTGCAGGCCTGGCATCGCCGCTCCGGCGGCCGCACTTCACGCCGCCGCTTGCGCTTGTTTTTCTTGTTGTTGTTGGGCTGGCCCATTTGGCCGCCCGGGCCCCGGCGCGCCGCGGCCGGTTGGCCCTCGGCCCCCGGGACCGCGGCGGCCTCGGCGGATTCGCCGCCGATGACCACCACCGGGGGCACTGTGCCCGCCGCATCGTTGGCGCCGGTCACGACGACCACCGGCCCGTCTGCATGATCGTCGCGTCGGGTCGGGCGTACGCCCGCCGCGAGCTGCGCCGCTTTGGCCCAGGTCCAGGTGCCGGTGCAGTTCTCGGTCTTGCAAGGGAGCTGCCGGTCCTCGAGATCGTCGATCTCCTTGGCGCAGTTCTCACAATACTGCGGATACGGATCGCCGGTCTTGCCGCGCACGGCGCGCGCCAGCTGCCCGCCGCGCTTGTCGAGCCAGGTCCCCTTGCAGCCGCTCCGGCGGCAGGGGCGTTCCACGTCTTTGAGCGCCTGGTAGGTCGAGATGCAGCTCTCACACATGCGGTGCGGCGCCTTGGGCGCCGGTTTGCCGGCCACGCAGGCGTCGAGCTGATCGCTACGGCTCCAGGTCCAGGTCTTCTTGCAGCCGGAGGTCCGGCAGCGCACCTGGCGGTCGGCGATGGCGCCGAAGGCCGCCTCGCAGGTGGGACCCATGCGCCGCGGCGGCTCGTTGGGCAAACCAGCCGCATAGGCCTGGATCTGCTCGTCGGCGCTCCACTGCCACTTTTCTTTGCAGCCGTTGATGCCGCAGGTGGTGCTGCGATCCTTGAGCTTGCGGTAGACGCCTTCGCACTGGTCGCAGCGGAGCGTGGGGGGCGCGACCTCGGCGTCCGGTGCGCCGGCCACCAGCTGGGCCTGCCGCGTGAAGATAGCCTGCCGGGTGCAGCCGGGCACTGCGCAGGGAGATTTTTGATCCGACAGCGCAGCCAGCTTTTCTTCGCAGCCGGCGCAGAGCTTGTGCGGCGGCTTGCGGTTGTTGGCGGCGGCGGCGACCTGATCGAGCGCGGGCCAGGTCCAGGTCCCGTCGCAGCCGGGGCGCTCGCAGGGGCGTTGCGCGTCGGCGGCCTTGGCCAGCACCTGCCGGCAGGGGTCGCACATCGACGACGACGGATCGGAGGGATCGGCGGCGCCGCGTCCCCCGAGCTTGGCGCCCTTGGCGCTGACCAACGAGATCCAGGTGCGCGCGCAGCCGGGCACCGTGCAGGGCGAAGACTTCGCTCCCAACCGATCCGCTAGTGTGAAACCGCCGAGTCCCATCGCGAAAGCCCACTATGCTGACCAAAGGCCGGCCGCGGCGCAAGGCGAAATGCACAAGGGGCCGCTTGCGCCCGCGCGATGCCAAGGGTAGACAAGCCGCGCGCGGGCGCGCGGGCTTCGCCCGTTCCGGCCCATCGCGGGAGGTCTGGAACCCTCCCAGGCTCCCCACCAGGACGACCTTTCGCCATGCAGATCACGATCGAAGACCTGTCCCCCGTCGAGAAACGCGTCGAGTTCGAGCTTCCCTGGTCGGACGTCGCCCCCAAGCTCGAAAAGGCGTACGACTCCTTGCGCAAGGGCGTGCGGCTGCCCGGGTTCCGGCCCGGCAAGGTCCCGCGGGCGCTGCTCGAGCGGATGTACCGCCGCCAGGTCGAGGACGAGGTGGCCCGCGATCTGGTCGAGCACTCGCTCGGACAGGCGATCCAGGAGAATCAGATCCAGCCGGTGGCGCCGCCCGCGGTGGCCGAGATCGAGATCAAGAACGGCGAGCCGTTCAAGTTCTCGGCGCGGGTCGAGGTTCGTTCGCAAGTCACGCCGCAGGACTACTCGGGCGTTCCGCTGTCGCGCCGGCCGCCCAAGGTCACCGACGAGCAGGTGGCCGAGGCGCTGGAGGGTTACCGCCGGCGGCTCACGCAGTTCAAGGCGGTCGAAGGCCGCAAGGAGACCTCCGACAGCGACCTGTTGCAGGTGGAGCTGTCGGGCCGGGTCGGCGAGCACAAGATCAAACGCCGCGAGGTGCTGGTCGATTTGGAAGACGACACCAGCGGCCCGTTGCCCGGGCTGGCGGGTCGCCTGCGCGGCAAGCCGATCGGCGGCGAGCCGATCGAGGTCGACTACACCTTGGCGGCCGAGGGTCCGCCCCCCGAGCTGGCCGGCCGCCACGTGCACCTGCACGTCACGATCAAAGAGGCGCGGCAGAAGCAGGTGCCGGCGCTCGACGACGAGATGGCCAAGGACACCGGCGAGGCCGAGACGCTCGAAGGGCTCAAGGTCAAGGTGCGCGAGAAGCTGGCCGAGACCGACGGCCAGCGGATCAAGCGCGAGATGTCGCAGGCGCTGGTCAAAGAGATCGTCAAGCGCAACACCTTCCCGGTGGCGCCGGCGCTCATCGATCGCTACGCGCAGGCCATCGTCAATCGCGCCAAGAGCCAGCTCCAGATGATGGGCGTCGATGTGGAGGGCGTCGACGATCAGAAGATGCGTGGCGAGATGCGGGTCGAGGCCGAAGAAGAGGCGCGCGGCGCGATCCTGCTGCAGGCCATCGCCGAGCGCGAAGGGATCACCGTCGGCGACGCCGATCTGCAGAAGCGGATCGCCGAGCTGGCCGCCGCGCGCAATGAGAACCCCAAGCAGCTGCGCGCCGAGCTGGAGAAGAACCGCCGCATCCCGCAGATCGAGGCGCAGATCCGCGAGCAGAAGACGCTTGATATGCTGATCTCCCAGGCTAAGATCACCGACGAGGATGTTTTGAGCGAACCTGCTTCGTCGCTGATCGTCACGCCGGAAGAGGCGCGCCGCGAAGCCCAGGAAGCGGCCCAAAAGGGGAGCGCCCCCGCCAAGAAGAAGCGAAAGGACCCCACGCCATGAGCGAGCGCGACGCCACGCCCCCCGCGATTTCCAACTTCATCATCCCGACGGTCATCGAGCAGACCCACCGGGGCGAGCGCGGCTGGGACATTTTCTCGCGCCTGCTCAAGGACCGGATCATCTTCCTCGGCACGGCGGTCGACGATCAGGTGGCCAACATCATCATCGCGCAGCTGCTGTTCCTCGAGAGCGAAGATCCCGACAAAGACATCATGCTCTACATCAACTCGCCGGGCGGCATGGTGACGGCGGGGATGGCGATCTACGACACCATGCAGTACGTGCGCCCCGACGTGGCCACCTTCTGCATGGGGCAGGCGGCTTCGATGGGCGCCTTTCTGCTGGCGGCGGGCGCCAAGGGCAAGCGCTTCTCGCTCCCGCACGCCCGGATCCTGATCCACCAGCCGCTGGGCGGGTTCTCGGGGCAGGCCACCGACATCGACATCCACGCCAAAGAGATCCTGCGGACCCGCGACAAGCTGAACGAGCTGCTGGTCAAGCACACCGGCCAGCCGATGGAGCGGATCAAGTCCGACACCGAGCGCGACTACTTCATGAGCGCCATCGAAGGCAAAGAATACGGCCTCATCGACGAGGTCCTGATCCAAAAGCCGGCTATTAAATAGGCATTGGACGGTGGCTTTCGGCGGGAGTCACGAGGCTTGCTCGACGCCACTTTCCAAAGCATAGGTTTCGTCGATCAGCTTCTGAACCTCGACAAGATCCTTGGGGGCGGCCCTCCGATAGAGATTCAGCGCGAAGGATTTCGCCTCATCGGATCTGTCGTCTTCCACAAGGAGCGACCAGTAACTCTGAGCTTTCGTGAGGAAGTCGTGATCATCCGGAGACGAGTTTTCTAACGACGCCGCCAGAAACTGCAATGCCGCCGGCCGGTCGCCGGAATGCTCGAAGAGCGAGCTCAATAGATAGTGCTGATGCGCGGGAACATCCGTCCATGCCAGCTGCGCGTGGGCATAAAGAGCGTGCAACAGGTAAGCGTTGGCCTCCTCGAGATGGCGCGAGGATAGTCGAGCGGAGAGCGAGTGAATGCAGAGCTGGAATAGAAGACTCTGCACATCGCGAACGAATCCCCAATCGCCTTGGAGGGTGACCCGGGACTGGAAAGTGAGAAAGACGACCGCTTCCTGCGTGCGCCGTTCGAGAACCGTTTTCTCGCCAACCTCGTCCGGCATCTCCGTGGGCAGACTGGCGTTCGCCCGCTCCAAAAACTCCTTGAGGTAGTCGTTCGCCGCCGCGGGTATCTCATAGCGCTGGTGTTTTCTAGCGGTAGGCCGCCGTTCCCAGTCAAAGGCGATGCGACGACCGTTCGTCTCGAGCACACGTCGGATGAGCGCCAAGGACTCTTCGAGGGTCTCGTCCGAGAGATCTCGCTTCAACAGGTCTCGGTATTGAGCCTTCATCGAAGCGGAGGCGCTGATCTTGAAATCTGGTTTCTTCACGCATGTGCCCGCCGGGACTTCCGGCGCGAGATCTCCACGGCCCGCGCCAGGGTCCTACGGCGTTCCTTGTGCTTTCCGCTCTTCAATTGCTCACGCGCACTCATCCGAAGTTGAGCCTCGAGACGATCCTTCTCGGCCGCACTAAGATCATACTCTGGATCATCGCCATCAAGGTCAGACGTCATCGGACGGTACCCCCCGCCATCTAGAAACCTACATGGGAAGGGGGGACGGTCCAAGAGCCAGGTTAGGCAGGCCACGGCCACAGGACTTGTGCTACATTTTTCTAGGTGCCGACCGAGCGTAAGCGCGACGATCACGGGAACCTCTCTTGCTCCTTCTGCGGGAAGAGCCAGAAGGAGGTCAAGAAGCTGATCGCGGGCCCCACGGTCTACATCTGCGACGAGTGCATTGGCCTGTGCAACGACATCATCGCGGAGGAGATCGAGAAGGAGTCGGAGAGCTTCGGCCTGGCGCCGGTGCCCAAGCCGGCCGAGATCAAGACGGTCCTCGACGACTACGTGATCGGGCAGGAGCGCGCCAAGAAGATCCTGGCGGTCGCCATCCATAACCACTACAAGCGCATCGACGCCAAGGTGGGGGTGGAGGACGTCGAGCTCGGCAAGTCGAACATCCTGCTGCTCGGACCCACCGGCTGCGGCAAGACGCTCATGGCGCAGACGCTGGCCAAGATCCTGAACGTCCCGTTCGCGATCGCCGACGCCACCAACTTGACCGAGGCCGGCTACGTCGGTGAGGACGTCGAGAACATCATCGTCAACCTGCTGCAGAACGCCGACCACGACATCGAGAAGGCGCAGCGCGGGATCGTCTACATCGACGAGATCGACAAGATCGCGCGCAAGGGTGAAAACCCCAGCATCACGCGCGACGTGTCGGGCGAGGGGGTCCAGCAGGCGCTGCTCAAGATCCTGGAGGGGACGGTTTGTAACGTGCCGCCCAAAGGGGGGCGCAAGCACCCCCAGCAGGAGTTCCTACAGGTCGACACGACGCAGATCCTCTTCATCTGCGGCGGCGCGTTCGTGGGCCTGGAAGACATCATCGAACAGCGCATCGGGCAAAAGCAGATCGGCTTCGGCGCCAAGATTCAGTCCAAGAAGGAACGCCGCGTGTGGGATCTCCTGCGCGAGGTTCAGCCCGAGGACCTGCTCAAGTACGGCATGATTCCCGAGTTCGTGGGGCGGCTGCCGGTCATTGCACCGCTGCACGAGCTGGACGAGGCGGCACTCATCGACATCCTGACCAAGCCCAAGAACGCCCTGGTGCGCCAGTACCAGAAGCTCTTCGAGATGGACGGCGTGAAGCTGCGCTTCACCAAAGGGGCGCTGCAGGCGGTGGCGCTCGATGCCCAGAAGCACAAGTCGGGCGCGCGCGGCCTGCGGGCCATCCTCGAGCAGGCGATGCTCGACATCATGTTCGAGGTCCCGACCACCGGCTCCCCCATCCGGGAGGTCGTCATCAATGAAGAGACGATTCAAAAGGGGCAGCAGCCGATCCTGATGTACCAAAAAGGAGCGGCCGCGGCGGGCGAGAGATCGGCATCCTGAGGCTTACGGCGCACGGAGGGTTTCCCATGGACAATCGATCGCAGTTGGATTGGTCGGGTCGGCCAGATCGGGCGGGGGTGGGGTCGGCCGTCGCGGGTGGCTCGGCCGCCCGCTGGGTGGTGTCGCTGCCACTGCTGCTCGCCGGATCGCTGATGTTCTGGACCATGGCGCTCGGCTCGGGCGCGGTGTCCCTGCTGGCGGTGACCGGGCTGGCGGGCACCTGCACGGTCACCCACAACCGGATGCTGTTGGATCAAAGCGGCGACCAACCCGCCGACGATCCCGAGGCAGACGGCGAGGTCTCCGCCACCGCGGCCGAGCCCATGCCGGGATACCTGCCCCCCGCCCGGGAGCGCTCGATCCTCGTCCATTTGCAGGAATCGGCCGAGCCGGAGGACGTGAACGACAACCCCGGCGCGGTCGTACCGGTCGAGTCGGACGACGACGGCACCGGGCAGCTCCCAGCTCGAGCGCGCTGACGTCGGGCGTCGCTCCGGCTTCCTGGACAGCAGGGAATTTGGCGTCTGCCCGCTGGCGGCGCTACGATTGACGGCAGTCGAATGTCCGACCGCCACGACGATAAGAAGGCTCCCAGGCGCGTTCCGCTCCTTCCATTGCGGGACATTGTCGTCTTCCCACACATGGTCGTCCCGCTCTTCGTCGGGCGCGAAAAATCGATCAGCGCGCTCGAAGAGGCGATGGGGAAGGGGGGGCCGAGCGGCAAGGAGATCTTTCTCTCCGCCCAGCGCAAGGCCAAGACCAACGAGCCGATCCCCGAGGACATCTTCACGATCGGCACCGTGGGGACGATCATCCAGCTCCTGCGCCTGCCCGACGGCACCGTCAAGGTGCTGGTCGAGGGGAAGCGGCGCGCCGCGATCCGGAAGTTCACCCAGACCGATGGCTTCTTCACCGTCGAGATCGACGAGATGCCCGATCTGCAAGAGCGATCGGTGGAGCTGGACGCCCTGGTGCGCGAGGTGCACGCCACATTCGAGACCTACGTCAAGCTCAACAAACGGATCGCGCCCGAGATCCTGATCTCGGTGCAGACCATCGAAGATCCCGGGCAGCTGGCCGACACCATGGTGGGGCAGTTGCAGCTCAAGCTGGCCGAGAAGCAGGCCGTGCTGGAGATCGATTCGCCCAGCAAGCGCCTCAGTCGGATCTACGAGCTGGTCAAGGCCGAGATCGAGATCCTGCAGGTGGAGAGGAAGATCCGGACCCGCGTCAAGAAGCAGATGGAGAAGACGCAGAAGGAGTACTACCTCAACGAGCAGATGCAGGCGATCCAGAAGGAGCTCGGCGATCGCGACGAGTTCAAGAACGAGCTGACCGAGCTGGAAGAACGCGCCAAGCAGAAGAACCTGTCGAAAGAGGCGCAGGGGAAGGTCAAGAAGGAGCTCAAGAAGCTACGCATGATGGCGCCCATGTCGGCCGAGGCGGCCGTGGTCCGCAACTACGTCGACTGGGTGCTGGCGCTGCCCTGGGGCGAGAAGACCGAGGACAAGCTGGACGTCTCCGACGCCGAGCGGATCCTCGACGAGGACCACTACGGCCTCAAGAAGATCAAAGAGCGCATCCTCGAGTACCTGGCGGTGCAGGCGCTGGTCAAGAAGCTCAAGGGGCCGATCCTCTGCCTGGTGGGGCCGCCGGGCGTGGGCAAGACCTCGCTGGCGCGCTCGATCGCCAAGGCCACCGGGCGCAACTTCGTGCGGCTGTCGCTGGGCGGCGTGCGCGACGAGGCCGAGATCCGCGGCCACCGGCGCACCTACATCGGCGCGCTCCCGGGCAAGATCGTCCAGTCGCTCAAGAAGGCCGGCACGCAGAACCCGGTCTTCCTGCTCGACGAGATCGACAAGATGTCGACCGACTTTCGCGGCGATCCGTCGGCCGCGCTGCTCGAGGTCCTGGATCCGGAGCAGAACGCCACCTTCAACGACCACTACCTCGATCTCGACTACGACCTGTCGGACGTGATGTTCATAACCACGGCCAACTATCTGCACGGGATCCCGATCCCGTTGCAGGACCGGATGGAGATCATCCAGCTCCCCGGCTACACCGAGTTCGAGAAGGTCTCGATCGCCGAGCGCTACCTGATTCCCAAGCAGAAACGCGACAACGGCATCGCGGACGTGCCGGTCGAGTTTCCCGACGACGCCGTCCGCGACGTCATCCACTTCTATACGAAGGAAGCTGGCGTCCGGAACCTGGAGCGCGAGATCGCCACGGTCTGCCGGAAGATCGCGCGCGACGTGGTCGCGAAGAAGGCCCCGGTCCGCACGCTGAGCGACGGGGCCGGGACCGGGTGGCGGGTCACGCCCAAGCGCCTGACGCGCTACCTCGGGCCTCACCGCTTCCGCTACGGCCGCCAGGAGGGTCAAGACGAGATCGGTCTGGTCATGGGGCTGGCGGTCACCATGTACGGCGGCGATCTGCTGGCCACCGAGGTTTCCATCGTCGCGGGTAAGGGCAAGCTGGTGCTGACCGGCAAGCTGGGCGACGTCATGCAGGAATCGGCGCAGGCGGCGATCAGCTATGTCCGCTCGCGGGCGCCCTCGCTGGGCCTCGAGCGCGACTTCTACAGCCGCGCCGACATCCACGTTCACTTTCCGGAGGGGGCGATCCCCAAGGACGGACCGTCGGCCGGCATCACGATGTGCACCGGGCTGGTCTCGGCGCTCTTGCGGGTGCCGGTGCGGCGCGACCTGGCCATGACCGGCGAGATCACCTTGCGCGGGCGGGTGTTGCCGATCGGCGGCCTCAAGGAGAAGATCTTGGCCGCCCACCGCTCGGGCATCACGACGGTGATCATGCCCAAGGAGAACGCCAAGGACCTGCGCGACATCCCCAAGCGGGTCTTGAAGGCGCTCAAGGTCATTCCGGTGGAGCACATGGACGAGGTGCTCCGGCACGCGCTGGTGATGCCGGATGCAGAGACCTTCCTGCTCGAGCCGTCGGTGCCGGTCGACTGGCGGCAGCCGAGCGAGCGCCGCGAGCGCGAGCGCCGCGACGAGCTGTCCCGCATGCCGGTCGCGAGCGCGGTCCCGCCGCCGTCCGCGGTCGAAGAGCCGGCGTCATCGGGCGACGACCGGCCGTCGCCGCCAGGGGGGATTCCGAGCTCGCCGCCGGGGTCGAGCCCGGATACCAACGCCGGGCCGTTCCCGTCGCTGGGGTTGGTCGTCGTCAGCGACGATTGAGCGACCGAGCCACTATCGCCCGGCGTCGGGCGGATTCGGATGGCCGGCGGGCGCGCTACGACCGCTGTCGCCCAGCACGTTGTGAACGCGCCGCAGATACTTGGCCTGCGAGCCGTCGCCCCACCCGAGGTTGACGTACCGGACCGTGCCCGCGCGATCGACCAGGAACAACGTAGGGAACATCTGGCAGCCCCAGCGCTGTCGGTCGCTCCCCGAGAGATCGTCGAGGACGACCGCGCCCTCCGGAATCGGATTCTCGGCCACGAACCGCCGCACCGCCGCCGGATCGTCGCCCGCGTCGATGAGCAAGACTCGCAGATGCGGCCCGACGGTTTGTCGGATCTCCCCGAGCTCGCGCAACGTTCGATGGCAAGGCTGGCACCAGGTGGCGAAGAACAGCACCACCGTCGCGTCGGCGTCCGTCCAGGTGCCCGCGCCGGGCCGGCCCTCCGGCGTACGCGCCTCGAAGGCCGGCGCCGGCGTTCCGACCGGGACGGGATGGATGCCGGGACTGGCGACCGCGGCCCCGAGGAGGGCCAATAGCAGCATCGGCGACACGCCTCGATGTTACCTCTACCCCATTCCGCGTTCCCGAATTCCAATTACAATCCCGATGAAGATCCGATCCGTTTCCGATCTGGTAGGAGCTCCAAAATGATTCCCGAGAAGCGGTTCTCACCCATCCCGGGGAAGTGCTCCGCGAGGAGTTTCTCGCGCCGCTCGGTGTGCCGCAGACGGCTCTCGCCACAAAGCTGAACATCTCGGAACGGCGGATCAACGAGATCGTGAATGGCAAGCGCGGCGTCACGCCTGAGACAGCGTGGCTCCTGGCTGGTGCGTTCGGCACCACACCCGAGTTTTGGACCAGTCTGCGGGCCGCTTACGACCTCACGCTCGCTAGGCCGGACAAGAAGGTGGCGCGGATCGGATCGCGTTAGCGATCCCCAGCGTGCCAGGCGCCTGGTCCGGAGGTACGGGAGCGGAGAGCGAACGAGAATTAGCCTTTTCGGTATTCCTCGAAGGCCTTCCCCGGCGGCGTCAAGACTCCCTCGTACGTTGTGTACTGGGTCTTGCCGAGCTGTTCTTCATCGAGAAGCCCCTGACCGACCAAGAACTTGAGCCAGAACGTTACGTCGAAGTCCCGCTCCGATGTTGCCCTCGAGGTTCTCGCCGTGCTGGCCCATGAGGCGATGTTACCAGCCCGAGCAGCCCTCCGTGTCCCTCGGCCGTTGCTACGACGTGACCTTCGAAATCGATCCCGCGACCGGCTGGGCCTCCTGACGGCCTGCCAAGCCCAGGCAACCGCCGGCCCCCGTTGACCTCAGCTCGGCGGTACTATCGGAGCGTGTCAGCGTGCTGGGCCGCCATTCTTGGCGGGTGCAGCTCGAGAATGTCGGGCGAGCACCCGATCTCGAGGAGCCAATACGGGGGCGCCGACTCGGTTTCCGATGCGGCGTTTCTCAATATCGGGCGACCTCTTCGAGCGATGGATGCTGAAGACAACGATCAACCTAACGACGATGGGAAAGCCGGGCCCGGCCGCCGGAATCTTCGATACGGCCGGCATCGTGGCGAAACGGTACGTTCAGATCGCCTACGGGCTCTCGCAGTTTGACCTCGACGAGGGGCTGAGCTGGGTCGTCCAACTCGGCGACCAGATCCCCAACCGTGAGCTGGGCACGATTGCTTTCGCGCCCTGGACTCGGAAAAGCGATGGGCGCTGGTCGCAGCACAGCTCACCTACCACGGCTACCACCTCTGGCTGGCAGTGCGCGGAGCTCCTCCCATCGAGCACTCGCTCCGTCTGCGAACGCTCAACGCGGACAACGTCGCTGTACAGATCAACTTCACCTGGTCCAGGCCGCTCGCGGCACCGCTAGATGGTGGATAGAGAACAGGGTTGACCGGTCTACGTCGGGCGAGTCGGAGTCAGGACCGACAGTTTTCCGGCCGTCCATTCGACAATCTTCGGACCGTCGAGGTGATCGAGGATTATGCGGTTGACGAAGTCGGCAACCTCTTCCTCGGTGGCGTTCACCGTCAGCCCCAACGTCGCCAGCACCATTGTGAACGCGATCCAAGCCAGCCGCTTGTCCCGTCGACCAAGGAGTGGTTCATCGCCAGGAGTCGGAGCGCGTAGCACGCGAAGATGAAGCCGTCGATCGCTCCAGGGTAGTCGTTCGAGGTGTACTGCTCCGCGGACCAAGCGTTGCCGAGTGATCCTTCGACGCAGTTAGGCTTGGCCCCGTGAACTGGGCCGGCACCACGACGGGTCATTTCGCTCTCGAGGATCGAAAACAGCTCGTCCTTGGGTAGCAACTCCTGCCAGCTCTCGACGCTCACCGGCCCAGGATCTCCAGCGTCTTCTCCCACCGACCGAGGACGTACGCCACGCGCGCCTCTCGATCCATCGCGGGCGGACACTCCTCAAGTCGACTCAGCCACAGGAGGCGGCCCTTAGATGGACCCGTCACGACTGCGACGATTTCGACCTCCTCGGTCCGCAGCACAATTGCTTTATCGACCAGCTCGTTGGAGGCCGCGCAGGAAAACCTCGATCCGCCAGCATCAAGACGGACCTCCGCGTGGGGCTCGAACGTGACTCCGAGAATCCGAGCCGTCGTTCTGATCACGGACGGCAGGTCGACGGGCTCGGCCGGAAGGTCAACTGCCCCGATTGAGACCTCGAGGACCTGCGCGTCACCCGAAAAGACCTGGTACTTTTGAATGGTCAGGCCGCCCGGCAAGGCGCGCAGAAACTTTCGCGCCGCCGAGTCCCGATAGACTCCCTTGCTTTCCTTCTCGAGCGCCGCGACGAACTTCTCCGTCGAGCGGAGCGGGAGGTCGTCGAAGATCTCGGAGTTGTCGCCGGAGATCAATTCAGGCGCTTCGACGGAGAACGCCATCCCGAGCGATCCCCCGGTCAGTGCCTCCAGAAAGACGTGCAGCTTGGCCTTGTGAGCCACGCGGCCGGCCGCCCGGGATTCGGCCGCGTCGCCGACGATCGCAGACGCGGTTCGCCTCAGCCCCGCAGTCAGAGCGGCGAGGGCCTCGCCAAAGGTCGACAGGTCGAGCTTGTGCTCGGCCAGCCCCGGGGCCGTCCCATCGAAGTGAATCTTTAGTCGAGCGCGCATGTCGAGTTACCCTTGATGGGTACTTTAAGGGTACATCCTCTCCGGAGCCGACGCGATTGCCACGGCCGAGCTCAAGAGAGAAGTCCCGCCTGCGGCCCGCCGACGAGCCACATTAGCAAGGTGCATGGGCGCGCGACCACCGTGGGACCAGACGAGGTTGACGAGGTTGCTACGAACGGCGTAAGTACCGAAGTTCGTTAGTAC
>Ga0075522_10000376_pt1 | contig 32021 bp, 32 predicted proteins | sample NGEPerA_FD_74796 | JGI IMG/M metagenome (GOLD analysis project Ga0075522, IMG submission 74796) | Arctic peat soil microbial communities from the Barrow Environmental Observatory site, Barrow, Alaska, USA - NGEE PermafrostL2-A | ecosystem: Environmental > Terrestrial > Soil > Wetlands > Peat ... | reverse complement strand
AACGAACGAATGAAACCCAAAAATCTTGATGACCTTGATGGCCACCAATCCATTTTCGCTGCCCCTCGATGCCGCTGCGTCCGCTCGATTTCAAAAACAACCCCTTTTGCAGACATCTCCATCGGGATTAACAAAAAGCGGCCTTCGTTTCCGAAGGCCGCTCGCAGTGGTCTCGTGGGAAATTATTTCGTCGGAGTCGGCGGCGTGGGCGGTGTGCCGCCGTTTCCATGTCCGCCGCCGGAATCCACGATGATGCGGGCGCGTTTCCAGGCTTCAATGAAGCGTTTGCCGGCGTCCGTGCCGTCGAATTGCAGGGCGAGATCGTCCATGTCGGTTGCCAGTTGCACGAGGGCGGCGGTGTCGGTTTCCACTTCGCGCAGCAAGGCGCTCTTGTTGACGATTTGTCCGCGCGGCGTGTTCATTACTTTGCCAAAGGCGGCGATGGCGGCGGTGAGCGTGGCAATGCGGGCGGCGGTCACTCCGCGTCCGGCGGCGGCGGGGTCAGTGACGGCGGCGCTGGCGAGATTGAGAATGGCCGTGGCCTTGTCCAAAAGCACCTGCTTGCGCAGGCGCACGATGTCGGTCTTGGTCACGTCCACCTTGCCGAGATTGTCGAGGTCGCCGTTTTTCTTGAAATGGTTCGCGAGCGCGCGGGCAAGGATGAACGCGGCATTTTCCAGCGCGGTTTCCGCCGCCGAACTGGCATCGCCGCCACCGCCGGTGGCCGCATCCGCCTGCGCGGCCAGGACGGTGACGCTGCCGTAATTGGTTTGGAGTTGCGCCATGTCCGTGCCGAAATCGGCGGGCGGGTTGCCGGTCCAGACGGGTTTGTAGTCGGTGCTGTTGGCGACGGTGATGGACGCGCCGACCATGTTTAATTGGTTTTGTATGCGTGAATTCATTGGATTTGTGGTGTGAAATTGAAGAAAGAAGGGTATGGCGTCAAGCGTATTTATTGGAAATTATTCGGATTTGTGAGGAAATCCGCTGTTTCCGGCCATTGACGGGCGGCGCCCGGCGGTTGCGCGGCGGCAACTGTGGATTTCTCCAATGTTTGCGGGCATTGCTTGGATGTTCGTGGCGGTTGTTTGGCGGTAATTCCCAATTGTTTGAAGGTAAATGCCGGTTGTCTGGCCGTCAGTGGCGTTTGTTGAACCGTCGTCGGCGATTGCCTGGGCGTCAATTTCCGTTGCCCGACTGTCAGAGGCAATTGCTCGATTGCAAATGGCGGTTGATTGAATGTCGGCGGCGGTTGTCTGGAGGCAGATTTTTGTTGCACGGCTGCCGGCAACAATTTCGCGGCGGTGAATTTTTCTTTCGTTAAATGTCATTTGCCCCGGAACTCAAAACATTTTACTTTTCGCAAATTGAGGACAAGCTGGTTCGCAGGTCCGCATTTTTAATTTTATTTTGTTTCCTGATTTATGCCGAATTCAAAACGCAGCCGCGCCGGCCTGGGCCAGGAACCGTTCTGGTATAAGAGCGGCGTCATCTATCAAGTCCATGTCCGCGCGTTTTTTGACGCGGACGGCGACGGCACGGGCGATTTTCGCGGGCTGACGCAAAAGCTGGATTACATCAAGGACCTCGGCGTGACCGCGATCTGGCTGCTGCCGTTTTATCCCTCGCCGCTGAAAGACGACGGCTACGACATCGCCGATTATTGCGACGTGCATCCGATGTATGGCACGCTCGGCGATTTCAAAAACTTTCTGCGCGCGGCGCACGAACGCGGCCTGCGCGTCATCACCGAAGTCGTGCTGAACCACACGTCCGACCAGCATCCGTGGTTTCAGCGCGCACGCAACGCCAAGCCCGGCAGCCGCTGGCGGAATTTTTACGTCTGGAGCGATTCACCGAAAAAATATGCGGGCACGCGCATCATCTTCAAGGACGTGGAGGTTTCCAACTGGACGTGGGATCACGCGGCCAAGGCGTATTTCTGGCACCGCTTTTTTTCGCACCAGCCGGATCTCAATTTTGAGAACCCGGAAGTGCATCAACAAATCATCAAGGTCGTGGATTTCTGGCTGGATCTCGGCGTGGACGGCCTGCGGCTGGACGCCGTGCCGTATCTTTACGAGCGCGAGGGCACCAACTGTGAAAACCTTCCGGAGACGCACGCGTTCCTGAAAAAACTCCGCGCGCATGTGGATGAAAAATACGGCGACCGCATGTTGCTTGGCGAGGCGAACCAGTGGCCGGAGGACGCGGTGAAGTATTTCGGCCAGGGGCGCGGCGACGAGTGCCATATGGCCTTTCATTTTCCGCTGATGCCGCGCCTGTTCATGTCGCTGCGCATGGAAGACCGCCTGCCCATCGTGGACATTTTGGAGCAGACGCCGCCGATTCCCGAAACCAGCCAGTGGGCGCTGTTTCTCCGCAACCACGACGAGCTGACGCTCGAAATGGTCACGGACGAGGAACGCGACTACATGTATCGGATGTATGCGCAGGTCCACAAGGCGCGGCTCAACCTCGGCATCCGCCGCCGGCTCGCGCCGCTGCTCAACAACGACCGCAAGAGCATTGAATTGTTGAACGCGCTGCTCTTTTCGCTGCCCGGCACGCCGGTGCTGTATTACGGCGACGAAATCGGCCTGGGCGAAAACATTTATCTCGGCGACCGCGACGGCGTGCGCACGCCGATGCAATGGAGTTCGGACAAAAACGCCGGTTTCTCGCGCGCCAATCCACAAAGCCTTTACCTGCCGATCATCCTCGACCCGGCCTACCACTACGAAGCCTGCAACGTCGAGACGCAACTGGCCAATCCACATTCGCTGCTCTGGTGGATGCGCCGGCTGCTGACGCTGCGCAAACGCTGGCGCGCGCTCGGCGAGGGCAAGTGCGAATTCCTCCAGCCCGACAACCAGAAAATTTTAAGCTACGTCCTGCGCCATGAATCTGAAACCATTCTCGTGGTGGCCAACCTTTCGCGCTTCACGCAGCCGGTGGAACTGGATTTGTCGGCGTTCAAAAATCTGGTGCCCGTCGAGCTGTTTGGCCGGACGAAATTTCCGGTCATCACGAACGCACCGTATTTTTTCACGCTCGGCCCGCACAATTTTTTTTGGTTCTCGCTCGAAGTTCAGCCCCAGCCGCTGGCGGCCAAGATGGACACCGGCGCGACTGCGCCCTTGCCGTCGCTGGCCGTGGGCGAAAGCTGGCAGGATATTTTCACCGGCGTCACCCGTTTGAAATTCGAGGCCATCCTGCCGGATTTTCTGAAAGTTCAACCGTGGCTGGCCAGCCAGGCGCGCACCATCAAGTTCGCCACCGTCAGGGAATTTTTCCCCGTGCCCTTGCCGGATCAAGCCACCGCCGTGCTGGCGTTGATTCTGGTCGAGTTCGTGGATGCCAGCCCCGAGTTGCATGCGCTGCCGCTGGCCTTCGCCACCGGCGGGGAGGCCGCCAGCCGGCGGGCGGCGGGCGTTGCCGAACTGACGTTGCCGGACGCGCAGCCGGGCGTGCTTTACGACGCCTTCGCCAGCCCTGCGTTCGCCCAGGCACTCTTGACGGCGCTCCGCCGCCGCGAGCGGTTCCGCAGCGAACAGGGCGAGTTGGAAGCAACCGGCACTTCGGAGTTGCGGCAAATTCTGAATTCCGACGCGCCGCCGCATCCCGCCGTTCACCACACTCACGACGGCAACACCACCGTGGTTTTTGGCGACCGTCTGGTCCTGAAATTTTTCCGCCGCCTGGAGTCGGGCGTCAACCCAGAACTCGAAATTGGCCGCTTTCTCACCAGCATCAATTTTCCGCACAGCCCGCCGTTGCTCGGCGCGCTGGAATGCCGCGGCACCGGCGACGAGCCGATGACGCTGGCCGTCGCGCGGACGTTTGTCCCGCACGCCAAGAACGCCTGGGAATTCACGCTTGACGCCATCGGCCATTATTACGACGAGGTGCTGGCCGCCGACGCCCAGGGCCAGACACCGCCGGCACCGGCCGCCCAAGCCAGTGATCACGTCGGCACCTATCTGGAATCCGCGCGTCTGCTCGGCCAGCGCACCGCCGAACTGCATCTCGCCCTGGCTTCCGGCCCGGCCACCGGGGAATTTATCACGGAGCCGGTGACCCGCCATTCACTGCGCGGCTTGTTCCAATCCATGCGCTTTCTCGCCGTGCAAAACCTGCGCCGGTTGCGCAAACAAATGAAATCGCTGCCGCCGGAACTCGCGCCGGTCGCCGAGCGCGTGGCCGGTCTGGAAGCCGCGATTCTCCAGCGTTACCACCGGCTCATCGAACAAGACTTCGGGGCTCAACGCATCCGCATCCACGGCGACCTGCATCTCGGCCAGGTTCTCTGGACGGGCCGCGACTTTGTTTTTCTCGATTTTGAGGGAGACGGCACGAAACTCATCAGCGAACGCCGCATCAAACGCTCGCCGTTGCGGGACGTGGTGCGGATGCTGCGTTCGTTTCATCACGCGGCTTACATGGGTTTGCGCCGGCAAGCGGAATTGGGCGCCATCGCCCACGAAAGCCTGCCCAAATTCGAGCCGTGGGTCCGGCACTGGAATCAAGCCGTCAGCCGCGCTTTCGTGCAGGCTTACAGCGAAGGGATGCGACGCTCTGAAATCCTGCCCGCCGACCCGGACTTGCTGCACACGATGCTGCTGACCTACCTGCTCGACCGGGTGGTGGAAGAACTGGGCGACGACCTGCGGAGACACTCGGACGACGTCCGCGCGCCATTGCAAGCCATCATTTATTTGACGGAAGAACAACTCGCCGCCGCCCCGCCGCCGTCGCCGGCCGCCGCCGACGTCAAAACCACTGCCTGACCGCGCCATGAACTCAAGCTTCGCCGGAAAAGATTTTTTGGACGCGTTCACCGCCGGCTTGACGGCGTTGCTGACCGGCTGGATGCGGCCCCTGTTCGGCGCCGGTGCCAACCGGATTGTTTTTGGCTCCGTGACCTGGGCGGATTTGGCCGTGACATTTTATTTTGTGCTGCTGGTGCTGGTCGCCAACGGTCTGGCCCTCGCGTTTGTGCGGCGCAAGCTAAGGCAGACGAAGCTGGCGGACGCCGCAGCGGAAGCCAAAGGCATGCAGCACCACGTTTTTGACGCGCTCGGCAAACCGCTATATCTGCTGATCTGGATTTACGGCGTTTATTTCGCCGCGACGCCATTGCTGTTGAAATTGAAACCGGATGAAGGATTGAACGTCGTCCGAGAATTTTTCGACAAAGCGTTCGACCTCGGCGTGTTTGCGGTTTTGTTCTGGCTGTTCTTCCGGTTCACGCGCGTGCTGGAGGCGCGGCTGGCACTCTGGGCGTCCAAGACGAGCAGCAAGCTGGACGACCTGTTCGTGCCGCTGATTGGCAAAAGCCTGCGCGTCATCGTGCCGGTGGTGGGAATCATTTTTGCGCTGCCCATCCTGGGCCTGCCGGCGGAATACGCGGGCGTGCTGGCCAAGGGCAGCAGCATCCTGTTGATTGTGGCGGTGGCGGTCATCTTGTTCCAAGCCGTGAACCTCGGCGAAAAAGTGGTGCTGACGGAATTCGACATCACCGCCGCCGACAATCTTCACGCGCGCAAGGTCTATACCCAAATTCACGTCATCAGCAAGGTGGTTTACGCGATCATCGGCCTGTTCACCATCGCGTCGGTCCTGATGCTGTTCGAGGAAGTGCGGCGCCTGGGCACGAGCATTCTCGCGTCGGCGGGCGTCGTCGGCATCATCCTCGGTTTTGCGGCGCAGAAAACCATTTCCAACCTGTTCGCCGGTTTTCAACTGGCGCTGACCCAGCCCATCCGGCTGGACGATGTCGTGATCGTCGAGGGCGAATGGGGACGCGTCGAGGAAATCACTTTGACGTATGTGATCATCCACATTTGGGACGACCGCCGGCTCGTCGTGCCGTTGAGTTATTTCATCGAGAAGCCTTTTCAGAACTGGACGCGCGCATCCGCCCAACTGCTCGGCTCAGTTTTTGTCTGGGTGGATTACTCGCTGCCGCTGGACGAAATCCGCAAGGCGCTCAAGGAAATCATCGAAACCCATCCGCTGTGGGACAAACGCTTTTGGAATTTGCAGGTGACCGACGCCACCGAAAAAACCATGCAGCTCCGCGTGCTCGCCACCTCGGCGGATTCCTCGAAGTCTTGGGATTTGCGCTGTGACATCCGCGAGAAACTCATCGCCTACATCCAGCAGCAGCATCCGCAAAGCCTGCCGCAATTCCGCGCCGAGATCGGCGGCGCGAAAGTCAATCCGCCGTTGAAAGCATGAAGCGGGCTTTGCGTTATTTGATTTGTGTGCCGGCCCTCGGCCTGTTTGGCGGCGGGATTGCGGCAGGCCAGACGATTCCGGTTCCGCAAAATCTCTGGCGGCCCGTCGGCGCATTGATGCGGATCAAAGACGCAGAATTCCATAATCGGCGTGATCGGTCGGCGGAAAGAATCGCCTTTCGCTTGCTCCGGGCGGGAGAAGCGGATATAGCTGTCAGCATGACGTTGCAACATTGTTCCCATAATTTCAGCGTGATTTGCGGTCTGGGCAAACCACACCAACAATGGTGTCCATCTGTGGTTTAATTCCCCGCATAAATATGGATTCCAAAAAACTGGCGCAGTGGTGCCGCGAACTGGCGGACAATAAAAAAGCGGAAAACCTCGTAGTGCTCGATGTGCGCAAACTGTCGTCAGTGACGGATTATTTTGTCATTGCAACCGGCACGAGCCAGCCGCATCTGCGCGCCATCGTGGAGGAAGTCACCGGCAAACTGCGCGATGACCACGATTTGCGCCCGTCGCGCACCGAAGGCATGGCGTCCGGCACCTGGGTGGTGCTGGATTATTTCGACGTGATCGTCCACGTCATGCACACGGAGACGCGCAAACATTACGACCTCGAAGGCCTGTGGGGCGACGCGCGGCCGGTCAGGCCGGCGAAACCGCGAAAAAAAGCGCGGCAATAAGTTACGCGCGCCAGCCCATGCCGCTTGACCGCTCTTTCAAAAAATCTTTTCCATTCCGCCGCCGACTTGCGCCGACTTTTCGTTCCGGTCTGCGCGACGAACACGTCGCCGACATTGCCGTGATAGCCGCGAATGCCAGCAGCATGAAAGCAAATCCCATCACGTTCACGCCCGACGAACTGGCACAAATCCTGCTTTTTGCGTTGTGATTTGAAAATGGATGCGATTTGGAAAAACGCCCCGGTGGTTGCGCAGGCGCAAATCATCGCGCGCAGCTTGAAACATTGGACGGGCCGCGAACTGCTGCCGGGAAATTTCGCGGCGAGGGAACTCGCGGAGAAAATTTTTCACGCGCCGTTTGTCCTGGTTTCGCACGGCACGGAAGCCGATCCCGTTTTGAATTTCGGCAACGCCGCCGCGCTCGCGCTCTGGGAAATGTCATGGGACGAACTGACCCGCACGCCGTCGCGCCTGACCGCCGAGGCACCGGACCGCGTGGAGCGCGCCCGCCTGCTTGCCGCCGTCACGCAGCGCGGTTTCATTGACGATTATTCCGGCGTGCGCATTTCCAAAAGCGGACGCCGCTTCCGCATCGCCCGTGCGACCGTCTGGAATCTGCTTTCACAGAACGGCCAGTCCGGCGGCCAGGCGGCGATGTTCGCACAGTGGGAATTTCTTTGAGCTTGGCACGCAATCCATCTAGCTTTTCAAAAAATTGTGAGCGACGACGCCCCTCCATCCAATAACCGCGAATACACAATCGTTTTGTTCCTCTGCCTGCTCGCCGCCGTCCACGTTTTCATTTTCTCCGCCACATTCCCTTTTTTCAGCGTCGTGGACGAACAGGTTCACTTCGATCTCGTCGTGCGCTACTCGCATGGCGACATTCCGCGCTCGCTTACGCCGCCGTGCGCCGAGGCGCTGCCGTTTCTCGCCATTTACGACACGCCGGAATATCTCTGGACGCCCGCCTCGCAACCCGGCGGCAGCATTGCCCCGCCGCCGTGGAAACAACCGATGCGAACCGTCCGCGACAGACTGTTTGAGAAGGAAACCGCCTATCAGGAGAAATTTCAAAACCATGAAGCCGCGTCGCCGCCGTTGTATTATGCCATCGCCGGCGCGTGGTGGCGGCTTGGCAAGAGCCTCGGCTTCGATGGCGCGCGGCTGCTTTACTGGCTGCGTTTTCTCAACGTTCCGTTCATCATCGCGCTCACCTGGCTCGGCTGGCTGGCCGCACGGAAAATTTTTCCGGAAAACAATTTCATCCAAATCACCGTGCCCGCGCTAATTGCCTTCCTGCCGCAGACGACTTTTTATGCGATCAACAATGACATTCTTGCGCCGCTCACTTTTGGCATCGCGTTCGTCCTGCTGCTGAAATTTGGGGAGGCGGAAAATCTGTCGCCGCGTCTCGCCGCCGCCCTCGGCCTGGCATTGGCTGCGACCTTCCTGGCCAAAATCAGCAGCCTGCCGCTGCTCGCCGCCGCCGGATTTTTTCTGGCGCTGAAAATTTTCCGGCTGTGGCAGAACGGAAAATGGCACGCCTCCGTTCCTTCGCTGGCAATTTTGTCCGTGTGCGCCGGTTTGCCGATGGCGGCGTGGATGGCCTGGTGCAAGATCAACTTCGGCGACCTCGTCGGCTCGAATTTGAAAATCCAGTTCCTCGGCTGGACCAGCAAGCCGTTCGCCGAATGGTTTCACCACCCGATCTTTACGACGCACGGCTTCTGGTTTTTTCTGAAAGGGAATCTTTCGACGTTCTGGCAGGGTGAATTTTTATGGCAGCGCCAGCCGCTGGCGATTCCCGCCGTGAATTCGGTGTATGTGGTGCTGACGCTCGGCGCCTTTGCCTTCACGCTCGCCGCGCTGCTGCGCCGCGCCGCGCCGTTTTCCACGCCGCAGCGCACCGCCATCTGGTTCAGTTTCATCTCCGTCACGGCGGCGTTTGCCTTTTTCGCGCTGTTGTCCGTGAAATACGATTTTCACGACTGTTTTTATCCCTCGCGCGCCCGTCCGTTTTTCGTTTCAGGCCGGCTGATGCTGGGAATGCTGGTGCCCTTCCTGATTTTGTTCGCCTGCGGTTTGGATCGGCTGATGAAAAACTTTCAGAACAGCACGAAATTTCTGGTGCTGTTCGCGCTGCTGGCGTTCATGCTCGGGTCGGAAATCACGATTGACTGGAAAATTTTCCCGAACGAATACAACTGGTTTCACCTGTGAAAATCATCCCCGACCTCCTCGTCAGGCGCATGGGCGCTTTTCAGAAATCGAGGATGAGCCTGTCGATGACGATGATCGGCGTCAAAACCACTTCTTCATCTTGAAATACAGATACGTCGCCACCGTGGAGAGCAGCATGACGCCGGCGGCGATAGGATACGCGTGCGGCGCGTCCAGCTCCGGCATGTCCTTGAAGTTCATCCCATACCAGGTGCCGATCATCATCAGCGGCGTGGTGATGACGGTGATGAGCGTCAGCAGCTTCACCACCTCGCCGGTCTGGTTGGATGACATGTTGAGATACACCTGCAAAATGCCCGTCAGCGAATCCGTGTAGCTCTGCGCCAGTTCGCCGATATGAAACAGCGCGTCATAAACATCGCGGAAATATGGGACCAGATGCGGCCGCACCAGCTTGAATTCCCCTTGCGCGAACCGCGCCAGCACCTCGCGCTGCGGCATGATGATCTGCCGCAGATGCACGACCTCCTTTTTAATCTGTAAAATTTTATTCAGCGTCTGCTTGGTTGGCCGCTGCAGCGCGTTTTGCTCCAGTTCCGCGATCTCCAGCCCCAGTTCATCCAGCGCCGGCTTGTAATTGTCCACCAGCGTGTCAAGCAGCGAATATGCCACGCGATCGGGCGCGCGCGCGATGCCCATCGTGCCATTGACCGCGCGCTCCACCACCATCGAAACGCTGCGCAACGGCTTGTCGTGGAACGTGACCAGAAAATTTTTTCCGAGAAAAAAATCCAGCTCGCTCGTCGCAAAACAGCCGTCCTTGCGGTCGTAATCCACCGCGTGAATGACCATGAACAAATACGGCGTGAACAAATCGCCTTCCTTCGGGGAGTATTCCTCGACCTTCGGCGACGGGCTGGGCTGCACGCAGTCCTCGATGGACAGCGGGTGAAAATGGAAGATCTGCTCCAGCACTTCCTTCCATTCTGCCGGCGCCGGATTTTCCAGATCCACCCAGAGGAAAAGATTCGTGTCCGCCAGCAGCGTCGGCATCAGGAACGGCTCGATGTCCTTCGTGTGCAGCCTGCCCTGGGTCGTGAATGCAAATGAACGGATCATGCAAAATACAAAATTATTTTCGCCCCGCGATGGTTCCAATGCTAGGCGCAAACAAAATCAAGGCAAGTTCCGTTTATGAAATCCATCCGCTTCCTCATCGTCATCCGCACATCATCCTCGCTCTCAAAATGGATTATGCGCCATGGAAAAATATTTTCATTTTGCCCCTTGCACTTTGGCCGGACGGGCGTAGGCTTGCCTTGGGCTGACATGGCTGCGGGATGCAGTGATTGAACACCGGTAAATCCCGTCGGACAATGCCAGCCCGTTTTGCTTCTTGGTTTTCACCCCAAATTTGTGCTTGAATGTCCGCCGCCAGTTTTTATGGAAGACACGAATTCACTCATCGAACAGCGCAAGGCCAAGCTCGCCGCGTTGCGCGCGAAAGGCATTGACCCGTTCCAAAATAAATTCACGCCGACCGAATCCTGCGCCGCCGCGCATGACAATTACACCGAAGGCCGCGAAGTCGCCGTTGCCGGGCGCATCACCGCGCACCGCGAAATGGGCAAGTCCATGTTCATTGACGTGCGCGACCAAAGCGGGCGAATCCAAATCTATGCCCAAAAAAATGCCCTCGGTGACGAACCGTGGGATGTTTTCACGCACTTGGATTTGGGCGATTTCGTCGGCGTTCGCGGAACTTTGTTCACGACCAAGACCGGCGAGATTTCCATTAAACTTGGTGGCACAGCAGCTTCAATTCAAAAAACAGAAGCAAACGAAGAAAACAAAGAATCTTCGTTGCCTTCGTTATCTTCTGTTCCGCCTTTTGTAATTTTGGCCAAAGCCCTGCGCCCGCCGCCCGCCAAATGGCACGGACTCGAAGACACCGAGATCCGCTACCGCCAGCGCTATCTCGACCTGATGGCGAACCCGGAAGTGAAGGACGTTTTCCTCAAGCGCAGCGAAATCATCCGCGAGATCCGGAATTTTCTGCACGCGCGCTGCTTTGTGGAAGTCGAGACGCCGATGATGCAGGCGATTCCCGGCGGCGCGGCGGCGCAACCCTTCAAGACCCATCACAACGCGCTCGGCTGCGATTTTTATCTGCGCATCGCGTTGGAACTCTATCTCAAGCGCCTGCTCGTCGGCGGCGTGGACAAAGTGTTCGAGATCGGCCGCAACTTCCGCAACGAAGGCCTCTCGCGCAAACACAACCCCGAATTCACGATGCTCGAAGCGTATCAGGCGTTCGGCGATTACGAGAGCATGATGGAACTCGTCGAATCAATGGTGAAACACGTCGCGCAAAAAGTTTTGGGGACGCTGAAAATTGAAACGAAAGACGCCGACGGAAAAATTGTAAAATCAATCGACCTCGCGCCGCCATGGAGAAGAGTGACGTATAAAGATTTAATCAAACAAAATTTTCAGAAGGACTGGTTTGAAATAGATAAGAAAAAACGTTTTGAACGAGCCATTGAAATGGGAATTGATTTTAAGCAAGCTTGGGTTGTAGAAAGGAAAAAACGTTCTTCTTTGCTTCAAAACCAAAAAGATTCATTGAGTTCAATTGAATGGGACAGACTTTATCAAGAATACATGAAAGCATTTGATTCACTTTTTGAATCAGGTAAAGGAATTTTGCCGGAAGATTTTGAAGTCACCGGCGCGGTGTTTGAAAAATTGATCGAGCCGACGCTGATTCAGCCCACGTTCGTCACGCATCTGCCCAAGGAACTCGTGCCGCTCGCCAAACTTTCGCCCGACGACCCGACGACCGTCGAAGTCTTCGAGTGCTGCATCAACGGCCAGGAAATTTCGCCCGGCTACACCGAGCAGAACGATCCCATCGCGCAGCGCACCACGCTGGAGCATCAGGCCGGCGGCGAACAGCAGAAGCTGGACGAGGATTTTCTCGTCGCGCTCGAACACGGAATGCCTCCGGCTGGGGGAATTGGAATCGGAATTGACCGGCTTTGCATGATGTTGCTTGGACAAGAAAGTATTCGTGATGTGATTTTATTTCCGCAGTTGAAACCGAAATAATCCAATGGTTATGAAATGGCCATTCATTGCAGCTTTCATTTTGAGTTTTGTTTTTTTGATTTCAGCGGACTCGCTCTTGGCGAGCCATGTCAGTGGATACAGCCGCAAAGATGGAACTTATGTTTCTGGATATGACCGAGGCGGCTCAAATGGTGGTGGTCTTCCGTCTTGGGCGGATATGGGCGATTATTGGGTTTGGGTGATTCTCATAATTATTGTTGTCGTAGCTCTGATGGTTGCGATGACAATCATGCAAGGCAAGCGGGTAAGTCCTGAAGCAGTCCAACAAAATGCGGTCGCTGCGGAAGGCTGGCTTAAATCAATACAAAATGGCACGTTCACACCACCAAATACTCCGGTGCTTTTGCGAGAGAAAGAAACCGCTATTTTGAATGAGTCTTGCCAACTTATGGAAGCTAAAGGCACTCGGATTTATGGTGGGGTTGGAACACGAATAAAGGGCATTCGTGTTGGTGGTGGTGCTTCACAATCCTTTGATAGCTTATCGAGAATTGATTCTGGAACGCTTACGCTAACAAACCAACGAGTTGTATTTACTGGGAATATGCAAAGCAGGTTGGCGGAATTAAATAAAATCGTTTCTTTGAAAAGTTTTTCTGACGCAATTGAAATTGCTTCTGGCAAAACTTCTAAAAGCCAAGTCTATGTCGTCGAAAATCCAATTTTGTGGGAACGAGTGATTAAGTTAATTATTTCTGGGCATTTCAAGATTGAGAAAGTTGAAAATCGGAAGTCTCTGGCAAATCCTGATGTGTCAACTATTGAAGATGCTCCTGTTGAAATTATTCCGAACGCTCCCAAAATTCACTATCCCAATCTTGTAGGTTCAGATGTTCATTTTGAATGTAAATATTGCAGCCAGCCGATTGAAGTAAATTCAAATGCAGCCGGTGACGAATTTCAATGTCCTGGATGCGGTAAAAAAATTGTTGTTCCGTATTTATGAGTTTCATCGAGCCGACTTTGATTCAGCCCACGTTCGTCACGCATCTGCCCAAGGAACTCGTGCCGCTCGCCAAAACTTTCGCCCGACGATAAACCATTGCAAAGACTGCTTGGCGCGGCTATATTTTTGCCATGACAACTGAAGTCATTAAAGACGCGATTCAGAAGCGCCCGTTTCGTCCGTTCAGCCTGCGGCTGGCAAACGGTTTGGAAATTCAAATTGAAGATGAGAATTTAGTGGCGTTGCATCCAGCCGGAAAAACCTTCATCATCTTTGAACCTGATGGTGGATACCGTATTGTGGATATTCCACTCGTAACTGATTTAGCAGTGAATTAAGGGCGATTTTATTCCTATCGCCGTGTTCGAGTGTGCATCAACGGTCAGGAAATTTCGCCCGGCTACACCGAGCAGAACGATCCCATCGCGCAACGCGCCACGCTCGAACATCAAGCCGGCGGCGAGTAGCAAAAATTGGACGAAGATTTTCTCGTCGCGCTCGAACACGGCATGCCGCCCGCCGGCGGCATCGGCATTGACCGCCTGTGCATGATGTTGCTCGGCTAGGAAAGCATCCGCGACGTGATTTTGTTTCCGCAGTTGAAGCCGAAGTAAATTTTCGTCCCGCAGGGACAACCGGAAATTAGCCAGACACGAAGTGCCTGGTTGATCGTAAAACGAAATACCGTCCTGAAGGGACGGTGGAATCGGCCAAAATTTTCCATCGTCCCGCTGGGACGAATAATTTTTTGCATCGTTACCAGCCACTTCGTAGCTGGCTAATTTCCGCGCGGCGCTCTGCGACTTCAACCGGCATGGAAAAACTTTTGCGCATCGTCGTGGAAGAAAATAAAGCTGAAATTGTGGCGGTGACAGTGTATCCTGCTTCCGAGTTCAAACGGTATTGGAAAAGCGCGTTATGAAACTGACCTACGACAAAGAAACCGACACGTTGCTGATCGTCTTGAAAAGCAACGCGATTGACGAGACGGAAGAAATCCGTCCCGGCGTCCTGGCCGACTTGGATGACACCGGCGCGCTCGTGAGTCTGGAAATTCTCAATGCTTCGCGCAAAGTGGACACCTTGAAAGAACTCCTCGCCAGTCACGCGCCGGTGGAATTGGAAATGGCGTGACCGCCTGTGCATGAAGCTCCTCGGCCAGGAAAGCATCCGCGACGTGATTTTGTTCCCGCAGTTGAAGCCGAAATAACGCGGCTTGACTATCGCAGTCATGGCTTTAACTTGAAATCATGGTTGACCAAGACCGCATCACGATTGATCCGCGCATCCGCAGCGGCAAGCCCTGCATCAAGGGCACGCGCATCGCGGTGGCGGACGTGCTGGATTATCTTGGCGGCGGCATGACGGCGGCGGAAATCCTTGACGATTTTCCCGACCTCAAGGCCGAAGACATCCAAGCCTGCCTCACCTTTGCGGCGGAACGTGAACGTCGTCTGACGGTGGCTGCATGAAGCTGCTGTTCGACGAAAATCTTTCGCCCAAACTGCCGCGCTTGATTGCCGCGTCTTTTTCCGACAGCCAGCATGTCCGCGAACTTGGATTGAAGGCCCAGACCGACGAGGAAATCTGGGCTTACGCAAAAATCAATGGCTTCGCAATCATTTCGAAAGACAAAGATTTTTACCAACGCGCTTTGCTCTACGGTTCGCCGCCGGAATTTATCTGGCTTTGTCTCGGTAACTGCACCCGCGACGAATTGCTCGCATTGATCCAGCAGCATGAGCAGGATATTCTCGCTTTTGAAACCTCAACTGAATCAGTTTTGATTTTGTCGTGATTTCCGCCCTTTCTTTCTGTTGAAATTTTATGCTCACCGTAGCTGGACTTTCCAAATCATTTGGCGGACGCGAACTGTTTGACGATGTTTCGTTGAACGTGTTGCCGGGCGACCGCATCGCCATCACCGGCCCGAACGGCGCGGGCAAATCCACGCTCATCAAAATCATCCTCGGCAAAGAGGAACCGGACGCGGGCAGCGTGACTTTTATTCGCGGCACGCGCACCGGCTATCTGCCGCAGGAAAGCGAGCCGGCGGGCAACGAAACCGTCATGGAAATCACCGTGCCGCACGAGCACGAACACGACGGCCAGTTCGTCGCGAAGGCCAAGCAGATTCTCGCCAGCCTCGGTTTCAAGCAGACGGATCATGACCGGCCGGCGCGTGAAATGTCCGGCGGCTGGATCATGCGCGCCCACCTCGCGCGGCTGCTCGCGGAAGAGCCGGATTTGCTGATGCTGGACGAGCCGACGAATCACCTTGATCTCGAAACGCTCATCTGGTTTCAGAATTACCTGAAATATTATCCCGGCGCGATTTTGCTCATTTCGCACGACCGCGAATTTTTGAACGAGCTGTGCACGCACATCGCGGAGCTGCGCGCGTCGCGCATCATGCGTTACACGGGAAATTACGACAGCTATCTCGAACAGCGCGCCGCCGCCGAGGTGACGCTGATCGCCACCGCCAAATCGCAGCAGCGCGAAATTGACCGGATGCAGCTTTTCGTGGACCGCTTCCGCGCGAAAAACACGAAGGCCGCGCAGGCGCAGAGCAAACTCAAGCAGATCGAGCGTATCAAAGAGGGAATGGTCGAGGTGGTGAGCGGGCCGGACGCGACGATGGGTTTTCGTTTTCCGCAACCGCAGCGCAGCGGCCAGCGCGTCATCACGCTGGAGAAAATCAAGTTCGGCTACGACGAAAAACTGATTTACGACGGCATTGATTTCGAGGTGGAACGCGACCAGCGCATCGTGCTCGTCGGGCCGAACGGCGCGGGCAAATCCACGCTGTTAAAACTGCTCGCGGAAATTCTCAAGCCTCAAGCGGGAATTCACAAGCTCGGTCACAATGCAAAGTCCGGCTACTTCGCGCAGCATCGTGCGGCGATGTTGAATCCGCAGCACACGGTTTTTGAGGAGGCGCTGGACACGCCGCAGCGCATCACCGAGCAGGCCGTGCGCAACGTGCTCGGCAGTTTCCTGTTTCGGGGCGACGACGTTTACAAGCCGGTCAGCGTGTTGAGCGGCGGCGAAAAAAGCCGGCTCGCGCTGGTGAAGTTGCTGCTCAATCCGCCGAATCTTTTGTTGATGGACGAGCCGACAACGCACTTGGATTTGGCCAGCGTGGACGCGCTCATCGAGGCGTTGAAGCAATATCAAGGCACGCTGGTTTTCATCAGCCACGACGTGCATTTCATCCGCGCGCTGTCCACGCACGTCGTCCGCGTCGAGGCCGGTCAGCTCCGGCATTTCGGCGGCGGCTACCAGTATTATCTCGACAAAACGGCGCAGTCGGCCCGCGCGGCGCTGACGAGTTCAAGTTTCGCAACCAATGGTTCATCCGCGAACCAGCCGGAAGTTCCGCCAGCGGACCGAAAGGAACAAAAGCGAATTGATGCCGGGCAGCGGCAGGCGCGTTCACGGAAGAAACAGGAAATCCAGAAACGCATCGCCGCGCTGGAAAAAGAAATCGCCACCCTTGAAGGGCAGGAACGCGACCTGGCGGCGGAACTGGAGAAACCGGAAACGTATCACTCCGGCGGACGCGCGACGCAAATCAACCGCGAGCTGCTGCACGTCTCCGACCGCCTGCCGGAAGTGACGGCGGAATGGGAGGCGGCGGCGGCGGAACTGGAGCAGCTTGAAGCCGCGTAGGCGCGCGGGAACAAGGGCGTCGCTTTGAACATTCGCGCTTTCAGAGGCGCGGCGGCAATCAACGTCATCCGCTTTCCGTTCGTGCGGGCAAAAAAATTAGCGCGCCGGAATTTTCGCCGCGTCGCGGATCGCGCTGGCGAGTTCCTGCGGCGTCCAGTCGTTGCCGTCGAACTGGCGCGAAATTTTCCCGTTCGCATCCAGCACGACCGTCCGCAGATTGTGTGAAATGGAACCGTTCTCATGCCAGAAATGCAAATCCACCTTCGGCGCCAGTTCCGCCAGCGTGTTCGTGGACGCGACGGCAAACAGCCAGCGGTTTGTGTCCGCGCCGCGATAAAAATTGGCGTAGCCCGCCAGCATTTGCGGTGTGTCAAAACCAGGGTCGAAGGAAATGGAAAGCAACTCCCAATTCGCCGGCGCGTCCGGATCCGCCAGAAGAATTTTCCGCGCCTCGGAAAAATTCTTGTTCATGCGCGGACAAAATTCCGGCAGCGGACAGCTCGTGAAAAAAAACGTGAACGCCACCGCGCTTCCGCGATAATCGGAAAAATGGATTTGCCGGCCATCCTCGGCGGTGAGTTCGGCATCCGGCAATGTGTCGCCCACTTTAAGTTCTTCCGTGCTGGCATGAAACACGAACACGTTGCCCGTCACTTCGCCAATGTGATGCGAAACGAAACGGAGGTCTTGAATCCAGTCGTCGCTTTCCGTCACGCCGAGCTGAAACGTGATTTCGTCGTCCGGCGAAATGCCGTTCAATTCGTTGGTTTCCTTCACGGTAAAATCCATCGTCATCGCGCCCATGTAGCCGGGAATCGCCTCGTGCTGGATGGTGGCCATGCGCCGGTCCGGCGAAATTTTCCGGACGATTCCGCGCGCGTCATAAATTTTCGCCGCCGGATGTTCCGCGACCGGCGCGGGCTTTTCCGGCTTGCAGCCGGCGGCCATCAGCAAAGTCAGGGCAAGAAAAAAAGCATTTCGTTTCATAAATTATTTTCGCAGCCGGGCGATTTCCGCCACGACTTCACCGGTCGTTTCCGGGCGCAGGCCGTCGAAATACGCCTGCACCTGGCCACGCGCGTCCACCACGGCGATGCGCTCGGTGTGCAGAAAATTTCCCGGCATGTTGCTGAACGGATCGTCCGCGTCCTGCGCCAGAAAACTCGTGCCGATCAGTTGATATAGCACCGCCTTGTCGCCGGTGAGCAGCAGCCAGCGGTTGGCGTCCGCGCCGAACCGCGCGCCGTATTTCATCAGTGCCGCCGGCGTGTCGGTGCGCGGATCCACCGTCAGCGACACGAGCCGCACATCCGGCCGGCCAGCGGTGCGCTGCTGGATTTCCGCCATGCGCCGGTTCACCTCCGGGCAGGTCAGCCCGCAACTCGTGAAGAGAAAATCCACGACCAGAATTTTTCCTTCGAGTTCCGCGCGCGTGACCGTGCGGCCCGTGCGGTCGGTCAAGGCAAAATTCACCAACTGGCGCGGATGATCCAGTTTGATGCCGGCGGTCGCTTCATGGTGATTCAGCGCGAAGACAATAATAAATCCGCCGGCTCCAAAAACCGTCGCAAGGACGACCGCGACCCAAAAAAATAATCGCTCGTCGTTTGGCGCTGTGGAGCTTGCGGTTTTTAGCATGGCCGGTTCACTTTTTTCAATTTGGGTCCGGTTTTGGCGGCGGCGAGCAGGCCGACGATTAATTTCAGAATTTTCATCTTCAATTTGTCTTTTGATTTGTTTGGACGAGCGCCGTGCGAACCAGTTTCACAGGATGCGTCGAACTGTTCAAAACATATAGCTCAAGCTCACCTTGAACAACACCGGCGCAGCCAGTTGATTGCCGGTCAAGTTTTGATAAACGGGAATTTCAACGTCGGCGTAAATTTTCACCGGATGAATGTGAAATTCAATTCCCGGCGAAAGCATGATGCGCTCGTAGCCGGTGTTGTCGGGATCGGCGTTCGCGCCGCTGTCGCTCGCGCGATTGGAAAAAATCACCTGCGCCAGCGGTGAAATCCGCACGCGCCCAAGCGAGAAGCCTTTGTAATCAATGCCCGCCGCGGAATCGAACTCGATGCCCGGACGATATTCATCCTGAATCGCCACCGGCAAATCCAGTTGCACCTGCGCAAACCAGTCCCATTTTTCATCCTTCGTGATGTTGCCGCGATAAAAACCGCCGAGCAAAATGTCCGTGCTGCCGCTGCCGATTTGCGTGTCGCGGTCCACCAGGTCCGTGTCCTCATCGAAACTGCCCGTCGGCAGTTTCAAGCCGAGCGACACGCCGCTGGACAAATCCGCCGAGAAGCCGGTGTAAAGGGCTTGAATGCGGATGTCGCCCAAACCGCTCCAGCGATGCGACGCGATGTTGCCGGTGCGGTCATCCGTCCCCGTGAAATTTCGGAAAGCATAAGGCAGTTCCGCCTGCACACCCCACCTGCGGTTGAACATATATTGCAGGCCGAGCGTGGTGAAATGCGACTCGATTTCCTTGTCGTCATTGTTTTCCGCCGGCGCTTCCGAAGAGCCGCTCCAGTTCCGGTTTTGATCCATGTAATCGTATTGCAAAAAAGCCGTTCCGCCCGCGCCATTGGGCAGCATGCCGCTGCCGCCCACGTCAAAAACGCCGCACCCGCACGCGCACGCATGAACAATGCCTGGCGCGAGCATTCCAAACAACAAACCACAACCAACTTTTACCGCTGTTGAATTTATTTTTTTATTTTTCATTTTTCAAATTTCAAAATTGCGAGAACGCCGCAAAACGTCCCCAAAGTTAAAAGGAATAAAATTACGCCCGCGTCTCACGACGTTGGCCGGAGTGACTGGATGAATCAGACGCGGAAACCGCGCGGTGGGGGCACCGGCGGTTTGGGAAAAGATGAATCGGCGAAAAATTCCGCCGGCGAAAAAACCCGAAAAAGTTTTGGCGCATAAAGAGCGAATTTTTCCGCGACGGGCGGGAATTCCATTTTCAATGCTGCCGCGACGGCTTCGGATTTCTTCTCGGACTTTTTGGCGGCGGCGATGGCTTTGCACAGCGGACAAAGATGTTCACCGTCGAATGTGTGCGAAACTGCCTCGGTGACGGATTGTGTGCAAAGATTGTTTGCGAGCATCGTCGTCCACGCGACAGTTTGCAGCGCGGCCCAGTGCAAGCCCGTCGAAAGGACGAGCGCTGCAACCACGAGAAATTTTCCGCAATGCGCGAACACAATGAGACAATCAGTTTTTACTGGCAGCAAGTCAAGTTCGGTGGAATCCGCCCGGCAAAAAATTTCTTCGCGTTGAGATTATTTCAATTTCTTCACCAGCACTTTGGAATTTCTTCCGCTTTGCTCGTATTTTTCCCGGCGCGCGGGCGGCAACTTAATCCAACCGCAATTCCTTTTTGGCCTGCGCCCACGGAATGCGCGGCTTGCTGGCGTTGGCGCGTTTGGCGCGTTCAATCGTGCGTGCGTCTTTAACGTCTTTGACAGATCGCCTCATATTTTCTTCCGGCTGCGAATACGTCGGGCGATGGTTTGAATGGATTGGCTGCCGATCAGTTTTTTGCGGTCGCGCGTGTAGTCGCCATTGCCCTGCTCGAATTGGCGCAGGAATCTGGCCATGCCCAGCGGACCAAGCGCATCGGCCAGCGCCTTGCAGCCGGCGGTTCGCAATTCAGCGGGATTGAACGTGTCAGTTTTCATCCGTTGTCTCTTGTATAAGCCATTTGGCCGGATTTTCAATCTTAACTTTCAGGGCGGCGCGTTTTGCTTTGCGAAGCAAATCATCGTCTGTTGTCAAAAAATAATTTACCTGCGCGCTTTCCGCCGATGCCAAATGTAAAGCATCCAACGGAGCGATGTTCCATTTTTGCAATTCGGTCGCGCGTTGTTCGATTGCCAAAGTCAGGGCGATTTGTGACGAAGCCAGTTCTAGGAGCAATTCAACTTTCTCGCGCCGTTCATTGTCCGGCATTTCTGAAAGTTCGTCATCAATGATGTCGCTGCCGATGATTTCCAATTCGCCAGATTCCGCCAGTTCCAAAATACTCAACACGGCCTCGGCTTCGAGGCGCACGCGTTTTGCGATTGGTTGTCAAATGGGCGGTTCAAACAGCAGACATCGAGATAAAGTTTCATCGGCCAGCATCACTTCAATTTCTTCACGAGCACCTTGGAATTTCTTCCGCTTTGCTCGTATTTTTCGCGGCGCGCGGGCGGCAGGTCGTCGGGCGTGCCTTCCGCGAAGCCGCCTTTCGATTGAAAATAAGTGAATGCCTGCGTCGAAAGCGTGAGGAGTTCGCTCAAGTTCAGTTCCTTCGCCTTGTTCTCGACAAACTGGATCAACTTTTTCCCGATGCCGTGGTTTTCGTGAGCCGAGTTGACGTAAAGGCAGGCCAGTTCGCCCTTTTTGAATTCAGGATAAATATGCAGCGCCACGCAGGCGACGGGGTTTTTATCAATTTCAAAAATGAAATAGTCGCCCAGATTTTTCTCGATGGACGCGCGGCTGCGCTTGACGAGTTCCTCGGCCTCGACCGCCTTCTTCGTCAGCAACTGGATCGCCCGGATGTCTTTTTTCAGCGCGCGGCGGATCTGCTGGTATTCGTTCGCGTAAATCAGCGTGCCGATGCCGTCGTTGGAAAACACCTCCGCGAGCAAGCCCTCGTCCACCTTGCCGTTGATGACGTGAACGCGCGGAATTCCCGCCTTGCACGCCGCCACCGTGTGCAGCGCCTTGGAAACTTGCTCCGGCGCGATGTCATTTTTTTGCATCGCCAAAACCGATTCAAAATCCGCCAGCAACATTTGCCGCACGAGCCGACCTTGCACGAGAATGCCGTCGTGCGACGTGATGAACATCAGCTTCACCGCCTTCAACGCCTCGGCCACGGCCACCGCCACGCTGTCGGAATTCACGCGATACGTCTTGCCATCGCCGTCAAAACCAAGCGGCGGAATTACGGGAATAATTCCTTGCGCGAGCAACGTCTGAAGCAAGTCCACGTCCACGCGCTCGACCTTGCCGGTGAACAAATGATCCACGCCCTGAATGATGCCTAGCGGATGCGCGATGATGGCGTTCGGACAAACGGCGCGCAAATCGTTCGCCGAAAGTCCTTCGAGAATTTCGTGCGTCAGCCGGTTCGCCGCGTCCATCGCGATTTGCAGCGTCGGCGCGTCCGTGATGCCCGCGCCGTCGGCGTTCGACGCCTTGACACCTTGTTTTTCTGCGAGTGATTTAATTTGCGCGGACGCGCCGTGAACGAGAATTACGCGGATGTTCAACGAGCGCAGCACCGCCACGTCCAGCAGCAGCGTCGCGAAATTTTCGTCCGTGACAATGGCGCCGTCCACCGCGAGGACGAACGTCTTCTCGCGGAATTGTGGAATGTATTGCAGGATGCCCCGCAGGTCGGTTGGTTTCACTTTGATTTCAATTTAACTTTTGTCATTGCGAAATAAGTAATCGGTTTGCCGCGCGATTCAAACAATTATTTTCGCAGACAGAAATGAAATCATTGCTCCTTCCTGACCAGTCTGATTTCGCGTTCAATGTCCGGGCTGCCCAAATCAGTTTTCCCCGAGCGCATTTCTTTCAAGGCTTCTTGGGAAATTCTATGATAGCAGCTTTTGAGGTGATCCAATTCTTCTTCCGAAAGTTCTTCTACATCCAGCATCACGGTGTGCGCCGTTTTTGTGGCGCGAATCAATTCATCAAGTTTGAGCTGGATGGCTTCGCTATCGCGGTTCTGGGTGTTCTGGATCAAAAAAACCATTAAAAAAGTTATAATCGTAGTGCCTGTGTTGATGACCAACTGCCAGGTATCGCTGAAATGAAAAATTGGACCGGTAACCACCCAAATTAAAATGATCAACGCCGCCAAACCAAAGGCGATCGGTTTGCCGGTGAATTTAGCGCTGTGACGCGCGAATTTGTGAAAACCGCCCCGATGCTTTATGGCCTTGGGTTCAGATTTTTTTGCCGGTGTCGAATGAACGCGGTCGAGTGGTTTTTTCATATTATTTTGACCTTTAACGCGCCGAGGCAGCGCTCATTTTCCGGCGGCGTGCCGACGGAAATACGGATCCATTCCGGCAACTGATAACCGCCCATGAAGCGCGTGATGACGCCGAGTTTTTGCATTTCTTCAAAAACTTTTTTGCCATCGCCGACGCGAACAAGAATAAAATTGGCGGATGACGGAACATATTGCAGTTTCATCGCGCGAAATGCCTGCGCGAAAAATTCCAAACCCAAAAAATTATTCTGCCGCGTTTTGCAGACGTGTTCGTCGTCGTCCAGCGCGGCGAGCGCGGCGGTCTGCGCGAGCAGGTTGGCGTTGAACGGCTGGCGGATTTTTTCGAGCGCAAAGATCAGTTCGGCACTTCCAATTCCATAGCCAATCCGTAATCCGGCGAGACCGTAGATTTTTGAGAACGTCCGCATCAAAATTAGATTCTTCCGCACGCCGAGGCGGATGAGCGGGACTAAATCCACCGCGTCATCCAAAAATTCGATGTAAGCCTCGTCCATCACCAGCAGCACGTCGTCGGGAACTTCATTGACGAATTGGATCACTTCCTCGCGCGGCGCCAGCGTGCCGGTCGGATTATTTGGATTTGCGACGAACACAATGCGCGTTTTGTCGGTGATGGCCTTGCACATCGCGGGCAGATCGTGGCCGTGATTTTTCGCCGGAACGGTGATGACATTCGCGCCCAACATTTTTGCGACGATGGGATAAATCGCAAAACAGTATTGCGACACCACGATGTTTGAATCCGGCGTGAGCAGCGCGTGGGAAACGAACTCGATGATTTCATTTGAACCGTTGCCGAGAACCAGATTCGCCGGTTCAACGCCAAGTTTCGCCGCGAGTTTTTGTTTCAGGTAAAACGCGTTGCCATCCGGATAAAGATTCACGCCGGCCAGCGCCTTTTGCATCGCCACAATCGCGAGCGGCGACGGGCCGAACGGATTTTCGTTCGACGCGACTTTGATGATTGAATCCACCGGCAAGCCAAGCTCGCGCGCAACTTCCTCAATCGGTCGGCCCGGCTGATACGTCGGCAAAGTTTCCAAGAATGGATTTAATGGCAGTGACATGAAATCAAAGAGCGTCAATTATTTTTTTGACGTTGATGTGCTTGGCGACGATGTCGCGGATGAGCGCGATTTTTTTGGCGTCCGTCGGGCGCGTCTTGACGGTGAGATTATGGACTTTGGAGGCGACTTGATAGCTGTCGGCCTTTGCCAGCAGCACAGGAATTGGCAATGTTTGCAGGGCTTTCAACACGCTTTCGCCCGGACGCAGGCCGCCGGTCAGGACGATGCCAGCCATTTTTTCATCGCTGTTCGGCGCGGTGGTTGCGCCGGCGGCGAGCAGAATGTCCTCGCGGTCGCCGGGCGTGATGAGCAGCGTCCCGCGCTTGAAAAACTGCATCGCATTCTGCGCGCCCATCGCGCCAACCACGACTTCTTCGACGAGCGTGTCGAGCGTCGGCGGCTGGTTCAGCAGTTCGGCGCGGAGTTCATCGCGGATCAAATCCACGGTCGGGTTCGACAAAAGCTGTTCGTGCGGCAGGACGCCGAGCAGATCAAGCCCTTTGCGTTTCAATCCGCTGCGGACGAACCGGGTGATTTCCGGAATTTTTTCCTCATGCACCTTGTTGATGATGACACCAATAATTTCGACGCCTTCTTTTTCAAACAAGGCCTGGTTCAGGCAGACTTCGTCAATCGGCTTGCCGATGCCGCCCTGGGAAACGATGATGACCTTGCAGCCGAGGATTTTCGCAACTTGCGCATTCGACAAATCAAACACCGAGCCGACGCCCGCATGCCCGCTGCCTTCGCACAGCACAAAATCCTTTTCCCACGCGACGCGGTCGAATGAGGTTTGGATTTTCTTCACCAATGCCTCATTGTTCGCAGACTGAAGATATTTCCGCGTGAACGCCGGTTCGACGGCGATGGGGCTCATGTCCACGAGCGGACAGTTGAGCTGATACACCGCGTCCATCAGCACGGAATCCTCGTCAATTTTCTGCTCCTCGATCTGGACGAAACGCTGGCCGACGGGCTTGATGTAGCCGATGCGCGGAAAATATTTTTGCAGCGCGGCGATGAGGCCGAGCGACGTGGTGGTTTTGCCATCGTTCTGGCGCGTGGCGGCGATGAAGACGCGGGGAGTGGAAGTGTTCATCGAAGGCAGAATGAAGAATGAAGAGTGAAGAATGAAAACAAAACTGGCGGGCGCTGAAACAATTTAAGTTTCTTCATTCTAAATTCTTCCTTCTTCATTGGTTTCACTCTCCCGGCAGATGTTTGTCCGCGCCCGGATAAAGCTTTTGGTAGTCGGTGGCCTGCACGCCGATGATCGCCGCCACGCCGAGAATGTCATGCGCGCTGGAACCGCGCGAAACGTCGGCGGCCGGGCGGTTGAGTCCGAGCAGAACCTGGCCGTAGGAACTCGCGCGCCCGACCAGGCCGACGAGCTTGCTGGCGATGTTGCCGGAATTCAAATCGGGGAAAATCAGCACGTTCGCGCGTCCGGCGACGTGGCTGTCATGCAGCTTGCGCGACGCGATTTCCGGCACCAGCGCGGCGTCCACCTGCAATTCACCGTCAAAATCCGCCTCGACGTTCAGTTGCGCCGCCTTGTTTTTCGCCTGTGCCGTCGCGGCCTGCACTTTGCCGATGGACGGGTGCGCCGCGCTGCTGCCTTTGGTCGAAAACGAAAGCAGCGCCACCCGCGGCTTCACGCCGAGCATGTGCCGCGCGAGCCGCGCCGTGGAAACCGCGATGTCCGCAAGCTGATCCACGTTCGGTTCGGGAATCACGCCGCAGTCGGCCATGAACAGCACGCCGTTCTCGCCGATGCGCGTGTCCTCGACCTCCATGACCATGCAGCTCGAAACCACGCCGATGTCCGGCGCGGCGCGGACGATCTGGAACAGCGGCCGCAGCACGCTGCCCGTGATGTGCGACGCGCCAGACACCAGGCCGTCCGCCTGGTGCATCGCCAGCATCATTGCGCCGTAATAATTCGGCTGCCGCATCGCCTCGCGCGCCTCGGTTGTGCGCAGGCCTTTTTCGCGGCGCACGCGGTAAAAGCGGTTCGCAAAATTCTCAAAATCCTCGCTCGTGGCGGGATTGATCATGCGGATGCCGTCCAGGGAAATTTTCAAATCGTCGGCCACCGCCTTGATTTTCGCCGGATCACCCAGAACAATGGGCGCGCCGAGCCGCAGCGCGTTAAACTGGCGCGCGGCCTGCAAAATGCGCGGCTCCTCGCCTTCGGGAAACACCACGCGCTTGGGGTGCCGCTGCAATTTTTCGATGACATTGCCGATGAAACGCATGGCGGCAGGTTAGCGGGCAAACGGGAAACTGCAAAAACAATTTCTGATTTGCGATTTGCGATTTACGAGCCGCCCACCATGCCATGCCTCGCGCGTAAATCGTATATCGTATATCGTAAATTTATCGGGGGCAAACTTCCCGCGCGCTGATTTGCGTCAAATCTTCCACCGTCCAGTCGGCGGTGTGTTTTGATAATTCCGCGAACTTCGCGCCGCCGGTGGCCACAGCCAGCGTCTTGGCGCCGATGAACTTTCCGCAGCGCACGTCAAACGGCGTGTCGCCGACGACGACAATTTCCTGCGGCTGCAAATCTTTTCCCAGCACGCGGTGTCCGCGGGCGAGCGCGGCGACGGCGATGTGGTTGCGGTCCTCGTGATCGTCGGCAAAGCCGCCGAACTGAAACATCTCCCACAGACCGAAATGCCGCAGCTTGATTTCCGCGCCGAGCTGGATGTTGCCGGTGAGCAGTCCCAGCACGGGCGACTGCGGCAGCGATTGCAAATCGTGGAGGAACTGCCGGACGCCGCGACAGGCCTTGCCGCCGTTCTGCTCCAGGATGTGCTGCAGCCAGAAAACATAATGCTCGAAGAACAGCTCAAAATTTTCGGGCGTTTCGGCCACGCCGTGGATGCGAAAAAATTCGCGGACGAGGCTGACGTCGGTGCGCCCGGCGAACTTCATTTTCTCCGTGCCGTGATGCAGATTAAAGTGACGGGCAAACGTCTTGGTGAACGCCGCCGTGCCCGCGCCACCCGTGTGAACAAGCGTGCCGTCAATGTCGAAGAGAACCAGCCGGATCATGTGGCGCGGACAATACCAGAGCCGCCGCTCCGGGCGAGTTTTTTAACCCGGCGGAAACAAAAAAAAGCTTTGGCGGCTCGCCGCGCGGGTGTTAAATATTTTCACCTTCCGTCCGGCTGGATGAAAACTTTACGCGCCTTTACATTGGTTGAACTGCTGGTGGTCATTGCCATCATCGCGATTCTGGCCGCGCTGCTGCTGCCCGCGCTGGCGTCGGGCAAGGAACAGGCGCGGGCGGTTTTGTGCCGGAGCCATCTGAAACAATGGGGGCTGGCGACGCATCTTTATGTGACGGACCACGATGATTACCTGCCGCCGGATGGCGTGCCAAATCCATCGGCGGCGAACACGAATTCCGGCTGGTATGTGCAGTTGCCGCTGGAGCTGGGACTGCCGCGTTATGTGGACATGCCATGGCGGACGAACGCAAACGCCGAGCCGGGGAATTCGATCTGGATTTGTCCAAGCAATGCCCGCCGCAGCAACGGCAACAACCTTTTTCATTATTGCTTGAACGAGAATGTCAACGGAACGGGCGCCAATAATACGGCCACCAGGATTTCTTCCATCCGCCGCCCGTCGTCCGTGGTGTGGCTGTTTGACTCCAAAAATCTTCCGGCGGTGGGTTCGGTCAGCTATGTCCACACCGATCTTCACAACCAGGGCGCACAGTTTGTTTTTCTGGATGGACACGCTGCACGTTTCAGCCTGTCCGCGTATCGCGACTCCGCCGGCAACGTCATCACCAACTATTCTGAACTGGTCTGGTTTCCGTGAACGGCTCACGGCGCCCGGCGGATGCGGAAGAATTTTATATTGTCGGCGACGTTGCTCGTCGTGAAAACGAATGGAGAATTGGTGGTCGTGCTTAAAAGGTTCGTGGCCAGCGGCGTCCACGCGGCGAGATTCGACGAGGCTTCGACACCGTAATTCCGGTTGTTCTGCGACTCCCATTTGAGCGTGACGTCCTGGTTCGTCCGCGTGATGGACAGCAATTGAAACGGCGTGTCAAACGGATTATTGAAAACCATCAGCACCGGCAGATGATCGCTGGCGATTTTGTCGTCGTTGCTGAAAAGGTCCGGCGGAAAATTCGTGAGCAGGTCGGTGCGGAAAACTTCGCAGCCGGCGATGTTTGAAAATAAAATCCCGCACGGCAAAATGTAATCGAAGCGCGCGTCAAGCGGGCTGCGGATGGATTCGGTCAAGTCCGTGTGCGTTGCGGGATTGATCGGAATGCTCATTTGCAATCCGGTCGGCGCGCTGGTCAGCCGCTGAACCGGCTGGCCACTGGTGTAATCGGCGTCGGGAAAAAAAGCATCCTCGTTCATGTCGCCGTCCAAAATATAAGGATGCGTGGCGTTCGTGCCGGCCAGAAAGACGTTCGCGAAATAATTGGAAACGGCGGCGGCTTCGGCGGCGCGCTTGCCGGCGTCGTCCTGCGAACTGGATGAACCGGTGGATTTCAAGTGCGCGACAAAAACGTGCAGCGGCAGCGGCCAGTTCGGCACGGCGATTTGCGCCTCAAACAAATCGCGCGTGAACCCGGCGCCGGTGTAGCCATACGGCGCGAGGCTGGAAAATTGCAGATGACTGGCCGAGCGCGTGATCGGAAACCGGCTGGCGATGACGTTCTGGATGTAGCCGTCGCCCGTGGAATTGGTCGCGAGATGATAGCCGGGCAGAAACGCCGTCACCCAGTTCGTCATCTGCCAGAGGTAGGCCGAGGGAATTTCGTTGAACGTGATGATGTCGGGATTCAAATAAACCAGTTCGCGGCCGATGGCCTTGACTTGCGGCGCGGTGACGGCCCAGTTGCTGGGGTCGGTGCCCGCGATGCTGTTGCCGTCAACATTGTAAGTCAGAATGGTGATCGCGCCGTTCGGGGCGGACAGCGAAGCGGGCGTGACAAGGAGCGTCGCAAAATTGCTGTTCGTCGCGCCGGCGGAATTGGTCACGGCGACGGAATAATTGCCGGATTGACTGGCCGTCACATTGTTCAACGTGAGCGTTGGACCTGTCGCGCCGGGCAGATTTGTTTCGTTGAGCTGCCATTGAAAACCCGGCGGCGGATTTCCCGTCGCGCTCACGGAAAAAATGGCGAACCCGCCTTCGCCTGCGGCCTCGTTTTGCGGCGGCAGCGTGATGACGGGCGGCGCCTTGGGCGGCGGCAAATTCGTGGACGCCGAAAAACTGACGGTGAGATTGTCCACGGCCACGGCGTGGTCGTTGCCGGAATCGTTCGCGTCGAACCAGCGCAAAAAAATCTCCTGCCCCGGCTGGACAACGGCCGGCAAAACCACGTTCGCGAACACCTGCTCGTTGGTTGGATTGTTGCCATCGAGCGCGCCCGCCGTTGCGCCGGTGGTCGGCGTTGTGAAATTCAGTTCCGTGAACGCCGTCCAGCTATTCACGTTGACGGCGTCCGAGTTCGTGATCGGACTGCCGCTGACCAGATACGAAAAGGCGAGCTTTTGCGCGTTCGTGTTGCCGCCATTACGCCACTGCTCGCCGGTGTAGGAAACCGTGAGATTGCCCTGCGCCGAACCGGAGTCGTTCGTGAACCGGACACCGTAGGCGAAATTCCCCGGCGTGCCCGACGCGATGGAGCCAAGCGCGCGCTCGGCTGAACCGCTGCCGCCATAACTGTAAAGCGCGCCGGCGTTGCCACCGCCTGTGTCAGCGCGGTAGGCCGTAACGATGTTCGTAGAAATGCTTTTGGAAGCATACCAGCCGGTCAGCGTGGAGTTGTCCGTCCAACTGTTCGCCGTGCCGCTGTTCGCCAGCGAGTCAAAATTCTGCGCATACGTTCCGCCGCTCATCAAAATCTGCGCGTCCGCCGGGCCGGCAAAAAAAATCGCGGCCATGACCGCGCTGGCTAAAAAACATTTCATCAAATCAACCTGGTTAAACTAACGCTTCTGATTGTAACACGGCTGCGAGAATTTTTCCCGCACCAAACTGTCCGCGTGTTTAAGCAATTGCGCGTCGCACGCAAAATCTGTCCACGTCACGGCGAAATGTTTTTCCGCCGTGCCGCGCATCGCGATTTCCCAATCCGCCCGTTTCAGCGGCAGCGGCGGCTGCACCGAGCCTTGAATCAGCAGGCCCAGCTTGTTCCGCCGCTGCGCCGCGCCCGCGATTTTTTTGCCGCGCCATAACAAATCGGATTTTTCATGGCCGGTGAAACAGGCGCCAGGAATTGCGGCCTTCTGCTTTCCGCTTTCCGCCTTCCGGCAACACAACGCCAGTTCCGTTTCGATTTTTATTTCCGCAAACGCCAGCCGCAGCCAGTCGTGGATGCGCCGGTAACTTTCCTCGGCCTTGAGCGAATGCCATTCGTGGCCGGGCGGAAAAACGGCGCTGTAAGTCCAGTCCGCGTCGTGCGGCACGATGCCGCCGCCGGTCGGACGCCGGATGAGCGGACGCAACTGCGTGGCGCGCTCGACCTCGGAAAATTTCTGGAAATAGCCGAACGTCGCCGCCGGTTCCGTCCAGCCGTAAAAACGCAAAACCGGTTTGCCGATCCGCACAACATTTTCAAGCAGCGCCTCGTCCAGCGCCATGTTGAACGCCGCGGCGCACTTGCCGGGGTTGAGCAGAAGCCAGTTCATTCGGCCACAGATTTACACAGATGAAACACAGATGAAAAATTTATCTGCGTGAATCGGCGAAATCTGTGGACGCCATTGTCTGTGTTCAATCTGTGTTTCATCGGTGGCTAAAAATTCTTCACCCCGATTTGCGGGCAGAGTTTTTGGATTTCGCAATTCGCGCAGTCCGGCTTGCGCGCACCGCAGCGGCGTCGGCCATGCCAGATGAGCCAGTGGCTGAACAACGCCCAGTCTTTTTGCGGCACAAGCTGCATCAACTCCTGTTCGATCTTCACGGCGTCCTTTGCCTTGGTCAAACCAAGACGATTGGAAAGCCGCGTGACGTGCGTGTCCACCACAACGCCCACATTGATGCCAAAAGCGTTTCCGAGGACGACGTTCGCTGTCTTGCGCCCGACGCCGGCGAGCGCGTGCAGTTCGTCCATCGTGAGCGGCACTTCGCCGCCGAATTTTTCCACCAGCATGCGGCAGCAGTTTTGAATGTTCTTCGCCTTGTTGCGAAAAAAGCCGGTAGACTTGATGGCCGCTTCAATTTCCGCCAGCGGCGCATCGGCGAAATCCTTGGTGCTGCGGAATTTTTTGAACAGTTCCGCCGTGACGCGGTTCACACGCTTGTCGGTGCATTGCGCAGAAAGAATCGTGGCGACGAGCAGTTCCAGCGGGCTGGAAAAATTCAATTCGCAGTGCGCGTCCGGATAAGTCCGCCGGAGCGCCGCAATGAATTTTGTCGCGCGTTCCTTTTTTTCGGCAGTGCTTTCGCGTGGCATCAAAACGATTTTGCCACATCGCCGGAAAATAAAAAAGCCCGGACGCGAACGTCCGGGCGGTGGATCAGTTCAGCCGAATTATTTCGCCGGCACGGCATTGGTGGCGGTCGTGGCGCTGGCGGCGGCGGCCTTGACCTTTTCCTTGTCAGCCGCTGCGGCATCAAGGGCTTTTTGCACCTCGACCGGTGTCTTGCCATATTTTCCATCCGTCCAACGATAGAGCCGCCCTTCGCTGCCGTTGAGGAAGACATAAACCCACCAGACGACAAGCGCGAAGACCAGCACCTTGGGCCACAGCGCGGGTTTCTCGGCGTAACGGTCGCTGACGTCCACCTTCGCGCCGGGCGGCAGTTTCGCGATGCGGGTAAGGCTGGTGCCGAACGGCACGTTGATTTTGGCCTTCGCGTCGCCGGCAAGAATTTCGCGCACGCGCTGCAATCCCAGTTTTTCCACGCTCGCGCCGACCTTGCCGGCAGACCACGTTTCAAAGGGCGCGAGCCTGGCGTTCAACGCCGCCCAATCGGCTTCGGCGATGGAATTTTTTTCGCCAAGCAGCGGCTTGACGGCGACGGCTTGCAACGCGGCGAGCGCGCCGGCCCACGCGGGATTCACAC
>Ga0075522_10000374_pt1 | contig 32084 bp, 22 predicted proteins | sample NGEPerA_FD_74796 | JGI IMG/M metagenome (GOLD analysis project Ga0075522, IMG submission 74796) | Arctic peat soil microbial communities from the Barrow Environmental Observatory site, Barrow, Alaska, USA - NGEE PermafrostL2-A | ecosystem: Environmental > Terrestrial > Soil > Wetlands > Peat ... | reverse complement strand
GTCTCGGGGGCGAGCGGGGATGATCTAGCAACGTCTTTTGAGTCTCACCGGGGCGCAACGATAGGGTGGAGCGAGCCGAGCGAGTTCGGCTATTTTTGGTCGCGCTTTTTTGACCTCGGTCAAAGAACGCACCGCCTTACTAAAGCGGGTCGCGAGGCTTTTGACACCACCGGCCTTCGGCGAGCAGTCGCTGCAATGGAAGCAGTTTGCGAACGGCCGATGGCGTTTAAAAACAATACCTGGTTTACTTTTCACGCGGACCTGCTGGGGCGGGTATTTCCCAACTGCACAGTAGTCATCTGTCGTCGAAAACCGTTTTTTTTAGCTCAATCCCTGTGGCGACAACGACAGGAGCTTTACGGAGATGTCAGTCGTTGGTGGTCGATGCGTCCGCCGAACTACCAAACGATAGCGCGGCTTGATCCGATCGAGCAGGTTGCGGCGCAGGCTGTAACGATTCTTGCGGAAATGGATGCGGCGCTCGCGCGGGTGAAGAACTCTTCGCAGGTTGAGCTCGATTATCAGCGGCTTGTCGCCGATCCCAGGCAAGCCGTTACCGAAATTGCAAAAGCGGCAGGCGTGGCTCGCCGGGCGATCAATAAGGCGGTCGCCCGTTTGCCGGAGCGGTTCGAATCGCGCGACCGGGTGAGCGTAGACAAGATTCTTGAAGCGCAACTCCGCCGCGCCATAGAACAACATGCAGATAGATATGGTTTCGCGAAAAGCTGATCGATCGCTGGGTCTCGGGCTAAGGATCGAGCCGGGCGGCGACTGGCCGGGCGATCACCGTATCAATCATCGATGGTTTCGAGGCATATGTTGAAGAGCCAAGACGCTCTAAGCCGAAAGCTTTGGCCCGAAGGGCCGCCGCGCGATCAATGGCAGAGCTTTGACAGCACTCCCTGGCTGCATCCGTGGCTGACGCGACACAACCTGCGTGCGATGCGCGAGGCGAGCGCACGATGGCGCGAGGAGGCCCGCCGCGTCATAGAGCGCGCCGACCGTGTTCCGAGCCGTTTCGCATTTGTTGGCAACATGGCGAACGGAACGTATATGCGGGCCAAGGCGGTGGCGCGGCCTGACGTGCAGATCGAGATCTTTGGCCTGCTCGGCGAAGGGTCGGTTTTTGCCGATCCACGTTGGGAGGAATACGATGGGGCATTGCCCGCCGGTGCGTCATACCTTTACGGCGACAACGCCTTCCTCGCCGGCATCCAACCGAAGCTGCCGTTTCACCAGTTAGCCGCGACCGGCGAATGGGCAACACTGCAACCGGAGGATCTGCCGTCATACGCGCGCCTGGCGGACTTTCAGCGCTGGCCCGAAAGGTTCTCCGACCTGCTGGCATTTGACGAGATGCAGCGGTTCGATGCACTGGTTGCCGCGCAACAGCCGCACGTCGCCTATATGTCGGGAAAGCCGTACGCCGTGACGGTAACCGGCGGCGACTGGTGGCTGGAAGCTTCTCGCGACGATGCGTTGGGGCGTCTGCAGCGCACCTCCTACGGGGAGGCTGGCTGCGTCTGCGTATCGAACCCCTGGAACTACAGCCATGCCCGCCGCTATGGCTTAGCCAACCTCCTCTATTTGCCGCTGGTGCTCAACGAGGAAGACTATTCGCCGGGGCCGCCTAGTGAGCGCGAACGGTGGAGAGCCGAGTCCGGCGGCGAGTTCTTTGTCTTCTCCAGCGCCCGGGCGGACGAATACTACAAGGGCTCGAATGTCGGTCTGCGCGGTTTCGCCGAGTTCTCGCGGAGACATCCCGAGGCGCGGCTGGTGCTCACCACCTGGGGAAACGATTTCGACAAGACCAAGGAGACCATCTCTCGCCTGGGGCTGACGGACCGGGTGTTGTTGGTTCCGTTGTCAGGCAAGCGCAAGCTGGTCGAGTATTTGAGATCGGCGGATTGCCTGCTCGATCAGTTTAAGGTCGGCTATTTCGGTGCGACCGGGCTTGAGGCTTGCGCCTGCGGTCTGCCGGTCATCATCCGGTTCGAAGAGGCGCAGTACGCCGATTTCTGCGAAACCGGCGCGCCGCCGTTTTTGAACGCCGCGACGACCACCGAAGTCGCCAATGCGCTCGAAATGCTGGCGACCGATCCAGGGCGGCGTGCGCAACTCGCCGCGGATCATCGGGACTGGTTCCTGAAGAACCAAAGCGGCAAGCGGTGGGCAGCCGATTATCAGGCCGTGCTGGGTGCCTTGGCGCTGGGACACAAATTTTCGTTCGAGACATCGCCTCTTGGCGAGGAACTGTCCGCGGCCGAGCGGCTTTACCATGCCGAACAACTTGCGGCGGCGCCGGGTTTCCCGGCTTACGAACCGGCTACCGCGACACTTGAAGCAAAAGCGCGGTTGCGCGAGCGGATTCGCGAGAAGCAGCGCGACATCGACACGCTGTCGCTGCAACTGGAACGGACGACCGCCCAATTGGCTGTTACCAGCGCGGAGCGGGACGCGACGGCGGCCGGACTCGCGCAGACGTCGGCCCGGCTCGCGCAGACGTCGGCCCGGCTCGCGCAGACGGCGGCCCGGCTCGCGCAGACGGCGGCCGAGCTCGCGCAGGCGAATGCCGTAATTGGCCAAGGGCAAGCGGCATTGGCGAACACACAAGCGTTAGTGACCGCCGTGAGTGCAGAGCGCGACACGCTAGCCAGATATGGCGCCGAACTTGCCGCCTCGCTCGCCACAACCGAATTGAAACGGCAGAGTCTGGAACGGACCCTGGACAGCATCTATCATTCAACCTCCTGGCGGCTGACCAAACCGCTGCGGGCGCTCGTCAACTACGCTCGGAAGAGACAGTCGAGCGCCCGGGGCCCGTGTTGATCCAGCGCCCGCACTGGCGGTCCGTGCATCTCGGGGGCCGTCAAGGATGCAAAACCGCATTCCCCCACCTCAACTCGGCTGGGAGCATCGAAATCTAGATGAAGCTAACCTCACCAAGCTTTGACGAGAGTGAGCTTGCTCTGTTGCGCGAGTGCCTTTCCTCCGGCTGGGTCACTCAGGGGCCGCTGACCCAGCAATTCGAACAGCTGGTCGCGGCTCGCCACGCGGCCACGCATGCGATCGCCACAACCTCGTGTACCGCGGCCCTGCACCTGGCGGTGATGGCGCTTGGGCTGGGGCCAGGTGATGAAGTGATTGTCCCGGCCTTCACCTGGGTAACCTCGGCCAATTGCGCCGAATATGTCGGGGCACGGCCGGTGCTGGCGGATATCGATCTGGCGACCTACAACCTCGATCCGGATGCCTTTGCCGCCGCGATAACGCCGCGCACCCGCGCGGTGGTGGTCGTGCATCTGTTTGGTCTTGCCGCCGATATGGGGCCTATCCTGAAGATCGCGGAACAGCATGGCATCGCGGTGATTGAAGATGCCGCTTGCGCGATCGGAACGACCTGGAAGGGTAAGCCGGTCGGGGTTCTCGGCGATGTCGGGTGCCTATCCTTCCACCCGCGCAAAATCGTCACCACTGGCGAAGGCGGAATGGTGCTGACCGACCGCGACGATCTCGCCGCCTCCATGCGCAGCCTGCGCAATCACGGCTCGACCGGGTTGCCGACAGCCGATAACGAGCCGCAGGGCCCCTGGACAATGGCGACGTTCGATCGCGTCGGGTTCAACCTGCGTCTGTCGGACATCCAGGCCGCGGTCGGGGTGGCGCAGATGGCCAAGCTCGACCGGCTGCTCACCGAGCGGCGCGGGCGGGCCGAGCGTTACTCGCGGTTGCTCGGCGGTGTCCAGGAACTGGCCCTGCCCGACCGCGCCGGCGATGTCTCCGGCCACACCTACCAATCCTATGTCGTGCGGCTGGCCGATGGCGGCCGCCGCCGCCGCAACGCGGTGATGAGCGCGCTGGCGAAACGCAGCATCGAAACGCGACCGGGCACCCATGCGGTCCATCGCCTCGGATTCTACGCGCAGAAATATGGATACCGGCCCGATGACTTCCCGAACGCCGTGCGGGGCGAGCACACGACGATCACCTTGCCGATTTTTCCCGGCATGAGCGATGCAGACCAGGACGAGGTCGTGACGGCGCTGACCGACGCGCTCCGGTCCTGACCTGAGATGCGGACGATGGCTTGGCGAATTTACGACAGTCGGCGGACGAGTTGCGGCGCCCGTTAGGACAGCGATGAAGGTACCGTCTGGGAACCCGGCCGCTGAAAGCGATACCGCCGCGCAGCCGCGGACGGCCGGAGAGACCGAGCGCGACACGCTGGTGGCAGAGGTGGCTCGACTGCGGGCGGGCTATGAGGCGCTTCTCGGTCCCCTTGCCGACGCAATCCTCAATAGGAGGCGCCTCGAAGGCGAGATTGCCGCAGCTTACAATTCGCGCGGATGGCGCGCCGGACGAAAACTGGTGAGCCTTCACGACCGGGCTCTTCGCGTCTTCAGGGTGCCGCTTCGCATCCTCAGTGTGCCGCGCCGCGTCGTCCGGGCGTTGCTTAACATCAGGGAGTTGTCGCGCCGCGTCGTCCGGGCGTTGCTTAACATCAGGGAGTTGCCGCGCCGGGTCTTGCGCATCGTTCGGCGCTTGGTGAGATACACGCTCCGGCTGCCCAAGTTCGGCCTCAACCGCTGCTTCGGCCTTGTGACTCGCGCCGCGTCGTGGCGGCGACTGCACCTCGGCCGGCCGCGCACGATGTGGGGGGTGACACCGATTCTCACGCTGCCGCTGCTGGCGCGTTGCGACAGGCTGCTCGGGCTGCGCTCGGACAGCCTCGTATTTACGACGTACTACATAACTAACAGTTTCGACATCAACCTGAAGCGCCTGTGCGAGCGCGTATATGCCAAGTACCCGCGGCTGACGACGCCATTGCACCACGCAATCCTGCGCTGGGCGCTGATCCGTTACGACGTGTTCCACCTGTTTTGTGACCGAAGCCTTTTATTGCCGACCCGCCGCATGGAACTCAACGAGCAGGAGATGCGGGCGATGCGTCACCATGGCCGTCGGCTTTACACTTATACCTATGGCGCCGATGTGCGCACCCGTGAGGCGACGCTGGCGCTCGGGCGGTATAATCTCTGCGCCGATTGCCCGGAACCGGGGCGCTTCTGCATGTGCGACGACACGGAGGGCAGCGCGAATATCTCGCGGATCAGCACTTCGGCGACCGCGATGATGGCAATGGGGGACATGCTGAGCTACGTCCCCGGCGCGCGCAACTTCCACTTCTGGCCGCTGGACGTCGCCGCGATGCGTTATGTCGGCACGCGGTGGTCAAAAGGACAAACGCTCCGCATCGCTCACGCCCCCAACCATCCGCATTTCAAGGGCACGCATCATCTGGTTGACGCGATCGAACGGCTGCAGGGGGAAGGCAGGGCGATCGAGCTCGTGCGGGTCCAGGGAGTGCCGAACAACGAGGTGATCGCGCTATTCGAGTCGTGCGATCTGGTCGCCGACCAGTTCATCGCCGGGTTTCACGGCTACACCGCGCTCGAGGCGATGGCGGTGGGCAAGCCGGTGCTGTGCTATCTGCGCGACCCGTCAATGACCATCGACGCCGCTGTCTGTCCGATGATCAACACCTGGCCCGATACGATATACCAGACGCTGCGGGACTGTCTCGACGGCTGCTTTGACCTTGCCGAGCTGGGCCGGCGCAGCCGCGCTTATGTCGAGCATTACTATAGTCTCGAAGCGGTGGCGCTCCGGCTGGGAGCGCTTTACCTGGAGACTGCGGGTTTCCCCGAGCGCATCAACTTGCGTATGCGCAAGCGCATGGCGCTGCTTGAGGCAGGCCTGACCCCGGTCCTGCCCGGACCGCTGCCGGTGTCATGGGACAGCGTCGCCGATATCGACGAGAGAGTGGAACAGGTCGCGTGATGTCGCCGGTGGGACCGGACGGTGCGGACACCCTCTCGGAGGGGCGCCAGTGGCTGCTCGCATTCGAACGCGAGCATGGCCGCCGGCTGCGTGTCCTGCACATCGGCAACATCGCCAACAACGCCTACAACAACGCGAAGATTCAGCGCGACCGCGGTATCGACGCCGATGTTCTGTCGTTCGACTACTACCACATCATGGCCTGTCCGGAGTGGGAGGATTCCGGTTTTTCCGGAGATGTCGGCGATCCGTTATTTCCGAATTGGTGGGCCGCCGACCTGAAGGGATACCGTCGGCCGCGGTGGTTTGTTGCCGGGCCGCTGGATGCCTGCATCCGCTATTTGCTCGCAAGCCTGGCGGGCAGGAAAAGCGCGAATTGGTTCTGGCGCGCCCTGAATTTCGAACGGTGGGTGTTGGCGCAGCGCGGCCGCCGCCGCAGTTGGTTCGACGTGTTCGTGCGGCGGCTTACGGGCCGTATCGTCACCTATCCCGGCACCCCTGCCAATGCCCTGCTATTGACCGTCGTCGGCAAGGTACTCGGGAAGCTGGGCAACCGCGTGCCACTCCGTTACGGGCGTCCTGTGCGCTGGTTTCGCTGGCTCGGCAGACGATGGCTTCGCTTCGGACGCACTGCTTTCACCTCCGAAGATTTGCCCCGTCACCTGCGCCTGACGCGGCATGCAATGTCCCGCGCTCGGGCGCGGGGCGAGCGCCTGCTGAAGGAAATCGGCCGCGATGATTTCGCGGCCGACCTCGACTTTTTCTTCATCTGGTGGTGGCACCCGTACCTGTCGAAGCTGCTGCGCGAATACGATGTGATCCAGGCTTACGCGACCTACACGGCAATGCCGTTCATGCTCGGATCGACACCTTATGTCGCCTATGAGCACGGTACTATTCGAACCATTCCCTTCGCGCCCGACCGTGAAGGGCGCATGTGCATGGCGAGCTATCGCGCGGCCGCCGCGGTCCTGGTGACCAATCTCGACAACCTCGACGCCGCCGAGCGGATGCAGCTCGACCCGAAGCGGGTTATCTGTCTGCCACACGCTTTCGACAGCGATAAATTGGAGCGTTTTGCGGGAAGCGTGAACCTGCCTCATCCTGGGGCGGATAAGGTGCCGACTTTTGTGACGCCGGCGCGGCAGCATTGGGTCGACCAGGATCCCGGGTGGGCAAAGGGGAACGACCGGGTGTTCGCCGCGCTGCGCCTGCTCAAGGACGCCGGCCGCCACTGCATGCTCCGCGCAGTTGCGTGGGGCAACGATGTCGAGGCCAGCCGGAGAAGAATTGCCGAGCTCGGCATCGAGGACATGGTCGAATGGCTGCCGACCATGAAAAAGCATGAGCTGTGGCTCGAATACCTCAGCGCCCATGCGGTCATCGACCAGTTCGTCGTTCCCGCTTTCGGCGGCATCACCTTCGAGGGGATGATGTTTGCCCGCCGGGTCATAACCCATGTCGACAACGCGCGAGCGGAACAGTTTTTCGGCGTCACCCCTCCATTGTTCAACTGTTGCACATCCGAAGAGATCGCGGGAGCGATGGCACGTGTCATAGACGATCCCGCCGATAGCCTTGCCAACGGGCGCGCCTGCCAGGAATGGATGCGGCGCTATCATTCGGCGGACCGGATCGTAGCACTGCAACTCGACCTTTACAGCCGGTTGGTCGCCCAGAAAGGAGTCCCGGCGATGAAGCCGACGGCCGCTGCCGAACGAAGCGCTCCGGTCGATGAGGTCAGATCTCTTCACGTCTCGCGGTTGCTGGGGTGGCTGCGGTTGATACGGCCCTATTACGTGACGCGCCCGTGGATCCGCCGCACGACCGGCAATGAAATCGTGATGCTCGTTGTATCAGCGCTTCGCATCGATCCGCGGGTCGAGCGCGAGGCCCGCGCCCTGGGCGCGAGCGGCTGGCGCGTACGGGTCATCGCCCCCGACATTTCCAATCCGCCAGTGATGGAAAGCCCGATCGATTGGGGTCCGAACGTCACTTTCGACCTGCTGCCCGGCACGATTTCGGAGTACATTCTCAAGCCCCCCTGGCTCGCCGGCGAAGAGATGTATCGGCGCGCGGTCGCGGCCGCGCCATTCGCCTATCATTGCCATGACTTGAATACCGCCCTGATCGGTCTGCGCGCAGCGTGGCGGGTCGGCGCGCGACTGGTGTGCGATTTTCACGAGTGGTCATCCGAGAATGTCACCTGGAATGATGACCGGCGATGCTGGGAACCCCATGCGCCATTGCAGCGGATGCTGTTTCGCGTCGTCGAGAAATGCGCACTGCGGCTCGCGGACGAAGTGATCACGGTCAACCGGTCGATCGCCGAGCAACTCGAAGTGCTCGGGAAAGTGCCGAGCCGGCGGGTGAAGGTGATTCGCAATATTCCCAGCCTCGACGCTGTCCCCACGCGGAATTATCCGCCGCTCAAGCGGCAGTTGAACCTGCCCGACGACGCCTTCGTCGTGTTGTATCAGGGCGGCACCGGGCCGACCCGCCTGCTCGAACCCATCATCGAAGCGCTGGCGCTGGCGCCCGAGGTGATTTTGGTGATCCGCGGACCATCGCTCGATATTTTCGGAGCCGGCTACAAGGCGCTCGCCTCCAAGATTGGCGCGGGCGGACGCCTTGTGCTGGCGGACCCGGTACCATCTCGCGATGTCGTCGCGGCGGCGCGTGGAGCCGATGCCGGGGTGTGGACGCTGCCCAATCTGTGCCCGAACTTCTACTACGCTCTGCCGAACAAGGTGTTCGAATACCTCGCCGCCGACATGCCGATCCTGGTCGCGAACTACCCCGAGCCGACCCGGCTGGTGCAGGACCATAATGTCGGCCTTGTCTTCGACCCGAACGATCCCGTCTCGATCGCCGCGCAGATGCGGCGGCTGGTAGGGGATCCCGCTCTCGCAAGGCGGCTGCGGGCGGCAATCCCCGGGTTTCTCCGGGGAATCGACGCGACCGGTGAATGGAACCGGCTGGCGGTGATCTATCGGGAGCTTCGAGACAAGCAGGATCGCGTCGGTGAGGCGGCGTAAACCATGAGAGTGCTGCACGCGCCGCTCAACATCGGAAACCAGGCGTGGGTGCTGTCTCGGCACGAGCGTAAGCTCGGAATCGACAGCGACCTTATGGTCAGCACCACGTCGTTTGGCTATTCGGCCGACTCGATTGTCGGTTCGCTCGGTTCGGATACCGACGCGGCGCAGCGCGAGACATTGATCGCCGGGCTGCGCACCCCGCTCGATTACGACGTGCTCCACTATTATTTCGGCCGCTCGTTGGTCTATTGGGGCGATTACGGTCCGGGAAATCCGCTGTCGTTCTTGGATCTGGAGATCGCCTGGCGCATGGGCCGGCCAATCATTTTCACCTTGCAAGGCTGCGACGTAAGAATCGCCGGGGAATCGACGGAGCGCAACCGCTTTACCCCATGCCGTCAAGGCGCCTGTTCCTCGTTCGCGGCTTGCCTGTCGAGCTACGACAATCAGCGTCGAGAATTGATTGCCAAGATACTCCCCAAAGCCGCCCGCCGATTTTTTCTCAACCCCGAGCTTGGGCATTTTCTGCACGAGGCCGAATTTTTGCCGTACAGCAGTGTCGAGATCGATGACTTCACCGTAACTCCGCCGGTCTTGGATCGACCCCCGAAAATCCTTCACGCGCCGAGCAACGGCCCGATCAAGGGCACAGCGGCGATCCTCGACGCTCTCGAAAAGCTGAAAGGCGACTACGCCTTCGAAGTGGTGCTGGTCCAGGGGATGAGCCATCAGGAAGCGCTGCTGGCTTATCAGGACGCAGATCTGGTGATCGACCAGGTTCTCGCCGGCTGGTATGGCGGGTTTGCGGTCGAGGCGATGGCGATGGGTAAGCCGGTCCTCTGCTATTTGCGCGAGGAGGATTTCACCTTCGTGTCGCGAGAGATGATCGCCGATTGTCCGATCGGCAACATTCGGCCGGACCGTCTCGTCGAGGACATTGCCGCCGTGCTCGATCGCCGGGCCGAGTGGACGGATTGGTCCGCGCGATCGCGCGCCTATGTCGATAAATGGCATAATCCGAGCATAATCGCGGGGGCGATGATCGACATCTACAAGGATCCGTCGGCGGCGCTCAACCTGCCGGATCGCATCCATCGGCATGGCAATGCACAGCGCGACGCATCGTCCTCGGCGGAAAAAATGCCATGTGCGGAATAGCCGGCATCCTGCATTTCGGCGATTGCCCCGATGCGGATTTTCGCGTGCGCCGGATGGCGGAAGCGATCAAGCATCGCGGACCCGACGGCGACGGGTTCTGGGCCGATCGGGACGTCACGCTGGGGTTTCGCCGGCTGGCGATTGTCGATCTGGACGGCGGCGCGCAGCCGATGGCAAACGAGGACGGCACGGTATGGGTCGTCTACAACGGCGAAATCTACAACCATGTCGAGCTGCGCCGCGAGCTCGAAGCCTGTGGGCATCGTTTCCGCACCGACCATTCCGATACCGAAATTCTGGTCCACGGCTGGGAGGAGTGGCGCGAGCGCCTGCCCGAGCGGCTCAATGGGATGTTCGCCTTTGCCATCTGGGATCAGCGCGATCGCACTCTGGTCTTGGCTCGCGATCGGCTGGGCATCAAGCCTCTCTATCTCGCGACCACCGATAACGGCGCTGTGGTCTTCGGCTCCGAGGTCCGCGCGCTGCACGCGAGCGGGCTTGTCACCGTGGAGGCAAATTCCGCTGGGGTGCTTGAGTATTTCAGCCTGATGAATCTGTGGCGCGGCCGCACGCCGTTTCGCGGCGTCACCATGCTGGCGCCGGGGTCATGGGAGACGATCGCGCCGGAGCGCCGGCGACGGAGCAAGTTCTGGGACTTCCAGTTCACCCGCGAGCGTCCGCCGCGGCGCGGGTTGTGGAACCTGCCGTTCCTGCAACGACGCGATGACCCCGCCAAGGAGGCGGATATCTTTCGCGAAGTCATTCTCGGCGCGATGCGCCGGCAGGTAGCGGCCGATGTGCCGGTGATGGCCTATCTGTCGGGGGGGATCGACAGCTCGTCGCTAACCGCGGCGGCGCATGCGCTTGACTCAAACGTGCGGGCGTATTCCTGCATCTTCGATCTCACCGGTGTCGGCGACGACCGGCAGCTCGATGAGCGCGAGTATTCACGCGCCGTGGCCGCGGCGCTCGATATTGAACGGGTCGAGTTCGAGGTGCCGCAAGACGCCTTAACGCGGACGCTCGACGCGACGATTCGTGCGCTCGAATACCCGCGCATGGGCATGGCCTACGTCAACTATCTGATCGCCGGGCGGGTCGCCACCGATGCCAAAGTGGTGCTGTCGGGCATGGGCGGCGATGAGATGACCGGCGGCTATGTTGGGCGTTATGCGCTGGTGCCACGCGACGCTGCGATCGCCGATCCCTTCGCCGTCTATCGCGGGATATTGAATTTTCCGATTCCCGCGAACGAGCTTGCGACGGCATTCGCGCCCGATTTCCTCCGCGGTGCCGGCGGCTTCGATCCGGAGGCGGCCGTCCGGGACATGATCGCCACGGCGCCGTCGCGTGATCCGTGGGATGTGCTGATGTATGTCGACGCCACGACTTACCTGCACGGCCTGCTCGTGTTGGAGGATAAGCTGTCGATGGCCCATTCGCTCGAGACGCGCGTGCCGCTTCTCGACAACGAGGTGATCGATCACCTGCTGCGTGTGCCCTGGGCTTGGCTGTCGGATGGGGAGACCGGCAAGATCCTGTTCCGCGAGGCGGTGCGGCCGTGGTTGCCGGAGGCGATCTACCGCAAACCCAAGATGGGGTTCGGGCCGCCCGACGCTTCGTGGTATCGTGGCCGGCTGCGTGGCTGGATCGAAATTCAGTGCGCGGCGCTGGCGCAGCGCGGCGTACTCCAGCCGGCCTATATCCGCCGGAAGCTGGACGAGCACTTCGCAGGAGCGGCCAATCACGTTGGGCTCATCTGGTGCTTATTGAGCTTTGAGAGCTGGTGTCGTCAGGCCGGCGTGTACGGCGGCGTTTTGGCCGCGACACCTGCGGATTTCTGAGCTCAGACGCGTCCAACGGGGGCATTTCATGCGTAGATTGCAGCCAATTCCCTTCCAGCCGGCGGCGGCCCAGGGGCGGGAATTGGAGTTCGTCGCCTTCGAGTCGGATGGCGACCACATTATCGAAGGGGTGCTTCGTGTCCCGGAAAGCAAATTGTGGTATCCGATTCTGCGGGGTGTGCCCTCTTTTCTGGCCGGGCCGATAGGGCCGGATTTGTACGAATTCTGCGAGCGGCACGGCCTCACGCCACCGGAAGGCGGAATCGCCCCCAACGCCGCGCAGCAGGCCAAAACGACCGAGACGTTCTCCGACAAGTGGCGCCGCTTCAAGACTTACGGGCTGGAGCCTGCGCACGAGGACTTTCTCTTTAACTGGTACATGGGAAAATTAGGCGTACCCGATCGTGAGGCGCTCATCTCGTTTTATGCTGAACGTGAGCTCGTCCTCGAGGTCGGCCCCGGCTCGGGCTTCAACAGCCGGTTCATCGCCAAAAATTGTCGCGGTGAAATCTTCGCACTAGACATCTCCGAAGCAGCCTTCACCACCTTCGAGAATACTCGCGATCAGCCGAACTGCACCGTCATTCAGGCCGACCTTATGGAAACGCCGTTCGCCGATAACAGTTTTGACCTGATCATCGCCGACGGCGTGCTGCATCACACGCCGGATACTCGGGCGGCGGTGCGCGCGCTTTATCGCAAGGTCAAGCCCGGCGGCCAGTTTTTCTTTTACGTCTATCGCAAAATGGGCGCGGCGCGGCAGTTCTGCGACAGCCATATTCGTGAGCACTTCACACAGCTTACCCCGGATGAGTGTTATGTCGCGTGTGAGTCGCTGACCGAATTGGGTCGTGAACTCCATCGCCTCGACGCCTCGATCGCGCTGACCAAACCTATCGACGTGCTTGGTATTCCGGCCGGCACGCATAATTTGCAACGCTTGATCTACTATGGGTTCGTGAAGTGCTTTTGGAACGATTCCTTTGATTTCGAGACCAACAACATGGTCAACTTTGATTGGTATCATCCGCGTGACGCATGGCAGCATACCGAGGAGGAAGTTGTCGGCTGGCTGAAGGAACTGGGAGTTGAGCGCTACCAGTTCAACGATTCCAACCCGAATGGAATTTCGGTTCTGCTAACCAAGCCGGAGGCATAAGGCAAGTGCGCGTACTTGTGACGGGGGCGACTGGTTTCATCTGTGCCCCGATATTGCGAGCGTTAGCGGGCCAAGGCCATGAAACGATCGCCGTCGTTCGCACTGCTGCTGCCACGGTCGAGGCCGCAAGGACTATCGTTTGGGATTTTGAGCGCAAGCGCCGGCCAGAATCACTCCCGCGCGACGTCGAGGCGATCGTGCATGGTGCGCAGTCCCGCAACTATCGCACATTTCCGGGCGATAGCGGTTCGATGTTTCGAGTCAATGTCGGTGGTAGTTGGTCGGTGCTCGATTACGCCGCTGAGACCGGTGTGGGACGGTTCTGCTTATTGTCAAGCGGGACCGTCTACGAGCCCTATCGCGGCCCTCTTGTGGAAGACAGTACAGTCGAACCGACGAGCTTTCTCGGCGCAACGAAGCTCGCCGCCGAGGTGGTGGCTCGCCCTTATCAGAAGCTCTTTGCGCTGGCAGTGCTGCGTCTTTTCGCGCCCTATGGGCCGGGCCAGAAGTCGCGTCTGGTGCCTGACATCATCGAGCGGGTTCGCACGGGCAGGGCAGTGCAGCTTGCTGCTGACGCAGCGGGCCTCTGGCTGACGCCGACTTATGTCGACGACATCGCCTACATTGTCGCCACCGCCATTACCGAGGCGTGGACCGGCACGATCAATGTGGCGTCACCAAAAGTCGTCAGCCTGCGTCAGCTGGCCGAGACGATCGGTGCGCTCTACGGGCGACGTCCGGTGTTTGAGGTAACCGAGCATGAGCCGGTGCGCATCGTGCCGGTTCTGGAGCGTCTTGGCGCCCGGTACGATATCAGCCGATTTCGACCGTTGGAGCGAGCCTTGCACGGAATGATTGCGACCGAGGGCGGCTGAGTCTGATCTCTTCTACGTGAGCCTTGCCGATACCACCCGCCTTCCTGTGTGATTGGTGTGATCGGTTGACGCTCCTTCCTGGTCAGTCTAGATTACCGCAGCGTTCACAAAACGAACGCGCCATGGATAGCACGGTGGCGGATGGGTGAGGAAGCGTCATTCATTGTGAGCGGATCGAGCCAGGAAACCGGCAATCCTGCAGTTGTATTAGAGATGCTGAGTCAGGTCGAGCGCGACAGCGCGACGAGCCAGCGCAAGCTCGCCGGCGAACTCAATATTGCCCTGGGTCTCGCCAATGCATATCTCCGGCGCTGTGTGCGCAAGGGCCTCATAAAGATGAGCCAGGCGCCACTGGGTCGATACGCGTATTATCTGACGCCGCAGGGTTTTGTCGAAAAGAGCCGACTGACCGCAGAATACCTGAATGTCTCACTAAATTTCTTTCGCCGGGCGCGGACCGATTGCGCGACGCTGTGTCACGAATGCGCAGAGCGCGGTTGGCGGAAGGTTGCGCTCTACGGGGCTGGCGACCTCGCCGAGATCGCCGTGTTGAGTGCCGGCGAGACCCCAATCGAGGTGGTCTGTATCATCGATCCGGCCGCAGCTGGCAGCCGCTGCGCCGGTTTGCCCGTTGTTGTCGCCCTTGCCGAGGCGCAGCAGCGTGCCGAAACCGGTGGTCTCGATGGCGTGATCGTGACCGACACGCGGGCGCCCCAAACCTGTTTCGATAGATTGATCGCGAGCGTGGCCGAGGACGGCCTCGCGCCGAACCGCATAGTAGCCCCGAAGCTGCTCGGCATTTCGCTTAGTCCAATCTCTGAGCGGTTCGAGGTAGTGCCGTGATCTCCTGGTATGCCGTCTACACGCGCCCGCAATCCGAGGCCAAGGCATCAGCGAATCTATTGCGACAAGGCTATCAGGCTTATCTGCCGCGCTGCCGGGTGTATGTCAGCCATGCACGCCGGCGCGAGGTGGTGGTGCGGCCGCTATTTCCGCGTTACTTGTTCGCGGGGTTGGACCGCGCGCTGATGCCTTGGCGCCCGATCCGTTCGACCCTTGGTGTCGCCGGGTTGGTGCAGACTGGTGACGAGCCGACTGCGGTGCCGGAGGGCATCATCAGCGCGTTGCGCGAGCGGGAATCGATAGGTGCTTTCGACCGGCTCTTGCCGCAGCAATCGTTGCGGCTCGGTGATTTCGTGCGGGTGACCGAAGGAGCGTTCGAGGACATGGTTGGACGACTCGTCGAATTGCGCGACCAGGATCGTGTCGTCGTGTTGCTTGATTTGCTCGGACGCTCAGTGCCCGCGCAATTGACCGCCGCTGCGTTGGAAGCCGCGTGAAGCGCCGTCACCTGTTGAATGAATTATCGGGTGCCCCGGTTTGTTGATTTGTTGCAAACAGCCCCGGTAACCAGACTGTCACCTAGACTATGGCAACACGGAAAGGTCGAGACGTTGACCGATCGCCAACCGACGAGGGTCGCAGTCCTAGGTTGCGGCTACTGGGGTCGCAATCTGGTGCGGAACTTTGCCGAACTGGGTGCGCTTGCGGCCATTTGTGACCCGGATCAGCAGGCCGCAGAAGCACTCGCCACGCGCCATGATTCGAGGACCGAAAATCTCGACGCGGTGCTCAAGGACAAATCGATTGCAGGCGTGGCGATTGCCGCGCCGGCGATTCTGCATGCGAGCCTGGCGAGGCGCGCGCTCGAGGCCGGCAAGCACGTCTTTGTAGAGAAGCCGCTGGCGCTTAAGGTCGACGAGGCCGAAGATCTGTGCACCCTCGCCGAATCGTGCGACCGGCGGCTGATGGTCGGCCACCTGCTGCAATACCACCCGGCCTTCATCAAGTTGCGCGAACTGGTCCGCGACGGCGCGCTCGGGCGCCTGCAATATATCTATTCGAACCGCCTCAACCTCGGCAAAGTCCGACTCGAAGAGGACATCCTGTGGTCCTTCGCGCCGCACGACTTGTCGATGATCCTATCGCTGGTCGGACAGGAGCCGAGCGAGGTCACGTCACAGGGTGGGTACTACCTGCACAAGGCGATCGCCGACGTCACCACGACCCACCTCGCTTTTCCGAATGGCGAGCAGGCGCATGTCTTCGTGTGCTGGCTGCACCCGTTTAAGGAGCAAAAGCTCGTCGTCGTTGGCGAGCGGGCGATGGCGGTGTTCGATGACGGCCAACCTTGGGAGCAGAAGCTGCTCATCTACCCGCACACCATCGTATGGCGCCAGCTTGGCTCAGGCGGTGCAATCCCGGTGCCGCAACGCGCCGATGCCGACTCGGTCGCGATTGAGGCTGGCGAACCGTTGAAGCTCGAGTGCCAGCACTTCCTCGATTGCATCGAAAGCGGCAACCGCCCGCTGACCGACGGGCGCGAGGGCGTGCGGGTACTGCGGGTCCTGTCTCGCGCGAGCGAGGCGCTGGCCGGCGCGGTACCTGTAGCCTCACCACCGCCGGTAAAGCGGCCGTCCTTTCCTGGCGTACAAATTCACGAATCAGCCTATGTCGATGAGCCGTGCGAAATCGGCGCGGGCACTAAGTTGTGGCATTTCGTGCATATCCTGGCGCGCACCCGCATCGGTCGGGATTGCTCGCTCGGCCAGAACGTGATGGCCGGCCCTGACGTGACCATCGGCAACAACTGCAAGATCCAGAACAACGTGTCACTCTACAAGGGCGTGACGCTGGAGGACGGTGTGTTTTGCGGTCCATCCTGCGTCTTCACCAACGTCAATAACCCGCGCGCCGACGTCGAACGCAAGGATGAGTTCCGCCCGACGCTGGTCAAGCGCGGCGCCAGCATCGGCGCTAATGCGACCATCGTGTGCGGTCACACGATTGGCGAATATGCTTTTATCGCCGCGGGAGCGGTGGTCACCCAAAACGTACCGGCCTTTGCGCTGATGGCCGGAGTGCCGGCTCGGCGCATCGGCTGGATGAGCCATCAAGGTGAGAAGCTCGGCACCGACCTCGTCTGTCCCCGCTCTAAGCGGCGCTATCGCGAGGCCGGCGCGGATCGACTCGAAGAAATCGCCTGATGCTATCCGCGGCCGGCGAAATCGCAGGTAAGGTTGCTCCAGGAGTTCACGTGATGCCGGATAGCGTAAATGCAACTCCCACCCCGCTCGAATTCATCGACCTCGGCGCCCAGCGCCGCCGCATCGGCGCGCGCATGGATGAGGCAATTCGGCGAGTCGTCGATCATGGCAGATATATTCTTGGTCCCGAGGTCGCTGAGTTGGAGCGGCAGCTCGCCGAGTTTTGCGGCGCCAAGCATGTGCTAAGCTGCGCCAACGGCACCGATGCGCTGGGACTAGCGCTGATGGCGAAGGGGCTCAAGGCCGGCCAGGCGGTTATCGCTCCGTCCTTCACCTTTGCCGCGACCGCCGAGGTCATCGCCTGGTTCGGCGCGACGCCGATCTTTGCTGATGTCCTCGAAGACACCTTCAACATCGATCCAGCGAGCTTCGAGGCCGGCATCGCCACGGCGCGGCGACTCGGCATCGAGCCTGTCGGGGTCATCCCAGTCGATCTGTTCGGCCAGCCGGCCGCCTATGACGAAATCCTAGCGATTGCCAAGGCGAACCGGCTATGGGTGTTGTGCGACGCGGCGCAGAGCTTTGGCGCCGCCTACAAGGGTCGGCAAGTCGGCACCTTCGGCGATTTGACAACGACCAGCTTTTTCCCGGCCAAACCGCTCGGCTGCTACGGTGACGGCGGGGCTATCTTCGTCGATGATGACGAAACGATCGCGGTGCTGAAGAGCCTGCGCGTACACGGCCAGGGGACCGATAAATACGACAATGTGCGGATTGGCATGAATGCCCGACTCGATACGATTCAGGCGGCCATCCTGATCGAGAAGCTGGCGATCTTTGCCGATGAGATCGCGGCCCGCGATAAGGTTGCGGCGCGCTATGGCGAGTTGCTCGGGGATGTGGTCAAGGTGCCGCCGGTCGCCAAGGGCTCTACCAGCGTCTGGGCACAGTACACGGTACGGATACCGGCCGGTTGCGGCCGCGATGAGGTGGCTGCACGCCTCAAGGCCGCCGGGATTCCGAGTGCGATTTACTACGCCAAACCGCTGCACCTGCAGACTGCCTATCGCGACTATCCCGCGGCCGGCAATGGTCTTCCCGTGTCCGAGCGACTCGCCGGCGAGGTGCTGAGCCTGCCGATGCACCCCTATCTTGACGAGGCGACTCAGGATCTCATCGTCGCCGCATTCCGCTCCGCGGTGAGCTGAGCAAACGGACCTCGTCGGCGGAGTCGATGGAGGGAATGGCGGAACCCGAGCCGACTGTGCCCTCGCCGAGCCGGCGTGAGAGCGAACTGGCCGCTGCGCTGAAGCTGCGGCTCGGCGCTAAAGGCGCGATCCGGGAATTCCTTGGGGTCAACGATCACCTTGACCCGAACGGCAACATTGTCAGCAGAGAGCCGTGGTCACGGTCGCTTCGTCTCTACTACTGGGCCCGCCTGTCGCTCGCCGCCATTCACCACCCCCGCTGGATGCGGCGTCAGGTGGCGTTACGCCTGCGGCGCCGGCTCCATCGTTATCCGGCTGGGCGGCCGGGGACCATCACGATGCTGGTCGCCGACGCAATTATCGACCGGCGGGTGCTACTGTCGGCGCGCTCGTTGCAGCAAGCCGGGTGGGCCGTGACTGTGATCGGAATGCCGTATCCCGGGCCGATCGACCACGACCGGCGGATGTTTCCAGAGGTCACAATCGAGCGCATCAATCCAGCCGCGCCGACGCGGCCACCAGCGCGCGTGCAGGGGCTGCTTAACCGGGTCGATCTGTGGCGCCAGGTCTTCCCCGGCTATCTGCCGTTTCTCGAGTTGGCGCTACTCGCCCCAGCGGAGATTTACGTCGCGCACGACCTGCCGGTGCTGGCCTCGGCCGCCACCGCCGCCGAGGCGCTTGACGCTACCCTCCTCTACGATGCTCACGAGCTGTTTCCCGAGCAGCGCCTGTTCGGCGCCGATTATGCAGCGCTGTTAGCGCGGACAGAGTGCGAGCTAATCCACCGTTCGACCCTGGTGACCACAGTCAACTCCTCGATTGCCGCCGAGATCAGCCGTCGCTACGCCATCGAGCTACCCGAGGTGATCCTCAATGCGCCCGCCACGCCCGTCGGCGGGCTGCCGGTTCGGCGAACGAATCTGATTCGCGAACGCCTGGGACTGGGGCTGGAAACAAAAATCCTGCTGTTTCAGGGCGGCCTGTCGGTCAACCGCAACCTAGAGACGCTGGTGCGGGCGATGGCACAGGTCGAGCGCGAAGAGGTCATGCTGGTGCTGATGGGCCCCGACGGCGACCTGCTCGGCAAGCTACAGCGCATAGCCGGCGATCTCGACTTGCATCACCGCCGGGTCCATTTCCTCGAAGCGGTGCGCCAGGACGTGCTGCTCTCCTGGACCGCCTCGGCCGATGTCGGGATCATTCCCTATCCGCCGATCGATCTGAACTCGCGACTGTGCACGCCGAACAAGCTCTTCGAGTTCATCGTCGCCGGGCTGCCGATCCTCGCCAACGATCTGCCGGAACTGCGCCGGTTCGTGGCCGAGAACGGGTTCGGCGAAAATCATCCGATGGATGACCCGGCGATGATGGCGTTGGCGATCGACAACTTCTTCTGCGGCGATCTTCAGTCCTATCGCGCAGCGCTGCAGCGGCGCGGCGCCGAGTTCGTCTGGGAGGTGCAGGGTCGCCGACTAGTCGATCTTTACCGCGCTCTGCCCCGCGGCGATTGGGTGTCGCCGAACGCGGCGCCAGCCTTTGCTGGGTATTCGAAAGGCAGCCAGTCGTGGTGAGCAGCGTCGATCTTGTACCATCGCGAACCGGCACCTGCCGTCCTCGCCCACGGATTTGCATCATCGCCCTTTCGGCGATTGCCGATGATCCTCGGGTGCGTCGGCAGGGCGATGCCTTCGCGCGCGCCGGCTGGGAGGTCGTCGGGGTCGGGCTCGCGGGGGCGCGATCGTCTTCGCCCGATTGGACGATTCTCACCCCTCCGGCCAGCGGCCCCGCTTCGCCGGCAAAAATCTCGCTGGCCGCGCGGCTACGGCATGCCGCTCGGCTGCTGTGGGTCCGGGTCCGGCCGAAATTCGCCGAGCGCTTCTACTGGGCCGTGTCGCCGTGCTGGCTCATCTCCGCGAGCATCGGTGAGGTGTATCGGCAGGCTCGCTCGGAGGCTGCCAATATCTGGCTCGCCAACGACTGGACCGCGCTGCCGATCGCGGCGCGTCTCGCGACCGAAAACGGCGGCAATTACGGATACGACACCCATGAATTCGCCACCGAGGAATATACCGAGCGCTGGAAGTGGCGGGTGCTGACGCGGCCCCTGGTTTGCGCGCTGGAGCGGCGGTTCATCGGCGGCGCGGCGGTGGTGTCGGCCGTTTCCGACGGCATCGCCGAGCGCCTCGACCGGATGTACCGCCCGAAGCGGCCGAGCCTGACGATCCGCAACACGCCGGTTTATCAAAAATCCGTTTTCCGACCGACCGGACCCCGGGTTCGCGTGCTGTATCACGGCGTCGTCGTCGTCGGGCGCGGCCTCGAAGCGGCGATCGACAGTGTCGCCCTATGGCGGCCGGAATTCGACCTGACCATCCGCGGCCCGGAAAATTCTGAGTTCAGCGACGCGCTGCGCCGGCGGATCCGCGATGCCGGCCTGGAGGATCGCGTTCGCCTGGTGCCGCCGGTGCCGATGACCGAGCTGGTCGAAGAGGCGACCGCGTTCGACATCGGCTTCTTCGCCTTGCCTGGGCACTCGCGCCACAACGAGTTCGCCCTGCCGAATAAGTTCTTCGAATACGTCATGGCGGGCCTCGCGCTCTGTGTCAGCGACCTGCCCGAGATGGCGCGGCTGGTGCGACAGCACCGGCTCGGCGTCCTGGTCCCGAGCCTCGATCTGGCGGCGATCGCCGCGTCGATCAACGCGCTTGATCGCGCGCAGATCGACGCCTGCAAGCTCAATGCTTTGGCGGCCGCCGAGGAACTGTGCTGGGAGCGCGAGTCGACGCGTCTGATCGAGTCCTATCGCGCCGTGACGCCGGAAACGGCGGCGAGCTAGATCCGAGATGTGCGGCATCTGGTTTTCGTTGGGCTTTCCGCCCGACCCGGCGCGGATCGACCTCGTTGCGCACCGCGGACCCGACGGGCGCGGCTGGCAGGTTTTCGACAGCGCCGCCGGATTGGTGGCGCTCGGCCACCGCCGGCTCAGCATTATCGATCTGTCCGAGGCCGCGGCGCAGCCGATGAGCTACGACGACGGGCGGTATTGGGTGGTCTACAACGGCGAGATATACAATTACATCGAGCTGCGCCGCGAGCTCGAAGGCGCCGGGCACCATTTCCACACTCAGTCCGACACCGAGGTGCTGCTCGCCGCGTACGCTGAATGGGGTGAGGCGGCCCTCGACCGGCTCGTCGGGATGTTCGCCCTCGTAATCTGGGACAAGGCAGCGCAAGTGGCGTTCGCCGCCCGCGACCGTTTCGGGGTCAAACCGCTCTATTTGTTCGCCACCGCGAGCGGCGTCGCCTTCGCCTCCGAGATCAAGCAACTGATCGGCCTGCCGGGGTTTACCGCCCGGCTCAACATCCCCCGCGTCTACGACTTCCTGTCGGCCGGGATCATGGACCATACGGGCGAGACGCTGTTCGCCGGGCTCGGGCAATTGCGCGGCGGCGAGTGCGTACGGCTCGACCTGCAACGCTGGCATCCCGGCAACGCGCTGCCGGTGCGGCGGTGGTACGGCATTCTCGAGTCTGGGAGGCTTGCGATCAACGAGTACGAGGCGGGCGAACGGTTCCGCGCGCTGTTGACCGAAGCGGTTCATCTCCACCTGCGATCCGACGTACCGGTCGGCTCGTGTCTGTCCGGCGGGCTCGACAGCTCGGCGATCGTCTGTCTGATGGCGCGCGAGCTTGACGCCGAAGGGTCCGGGGCGCGGGTCAACAGCGTCAGCGCCTGCTATGACATCAAGGCCGTAGACGAGCGCCCGTTCATGGAGTCCGTCGTCGAGGAGTCCGGCAGCATCCCCCACTGGTGCTATCCGCGCGTCGAGGACGCCTTTGCCGAAGCCGAGCGCATCACCTGGCATCAGGACGAGCCTTACGGCAGCACCAGCATCTTCGCCCAATGGTCGGTCTTCGCCGAGGCGCGGCGGGCCGGGATCAAGGTGATGCTCGATGGGCAGGGGGCCGACGAGCAACTCGCCGGCTATCACGGCGGCTTTCCGTATTATTACCGCAGCCTGATCCGGCGATGCCGGTTTGCCGCCCTGGCGCGGACGATGATCGAACGCCGCCGCTGGCACGGCGTCACGCTGGCCGGCGAGGTGCAGCGGTTGATCGCGCCATTGGTGCCACCGGGGCTGGCGCGGCGGCTGCGGCGGGAGCGGCAGGCGCTGGCCGGGCACAATTGGCTCGACGGCGAGGCATTGCGCTCGCATCTCGGGCGTTCCGCATTCGATACCGCGCGCGAGTCGATCGACCGGCCGCCGATCAAGGATATCGGCGATCTTTGCGCGGTGATGACACAGTCCTCGAACTTGGCGATGCTGCTGCACTGGGAAGACCGCAACAGCATGGCGCACAGCATCGAGGCGCGGGTGCCGTTCCTCGATCATCGGCTGGTCGAGCTATCGATCGCACTCGGCGACCAGCACAAGATGGTTGGCGGCGACACCAAGCGGGTCTTGCGGCGGGCGATGGCCGGGATCCTGCCCGAGGCCGTACGCAACCGCCGCGACAAGCTCGGCTTCGCCACACCGGAGGAAAGCTGGTTTCGCGGGAGTCTGCGCGAGGCGGTATTCGGCGGTATCGAGGAGACCCTCGCCTATTTCCCCGGGCTGCTCAACGCTGCCGGGGTGCGCGCCCGTGCGGCGGATATGCTTGATGGACGCCGCGATCTCGATTTCTCACTTTGGCGGATCGTTAATCTCGGCATCTGGGGCCGCCTGTTCGGAGTGAGCGCGTGATCTCGACCGCCAAGCCTTGCCGCGGAGTTGCCGTGTCGCTGACCTCACTGCCGCTGGAGGCGGACAGCCGAGCCTTCCGAGCCGCCTGCGGCCTCGCCGAAGCGGGCTTCCGCTCGATCGTGATCGAAGGGCGGCGCAGCGAGCAGCGCTTCTGGGGCGATGCGGTCGAGGTCGTCTCGCTCGGTCCGGTATCGGTGGGGACCCGCTCGCCGCTGCGCCGCGCCGCCAGTTCGTTGCGTGACGGGCAGTTCGGCGCGATCGGCGAGGCAGCGCTCTACGCTGCGTTCCGGGGCTACGATTGGTGGCGGCACCGCCCGCCGCAGTCCATCGCGTTTCCGGATGCCGACCTCTACTACCTGCACTCGTTCGAGATGCATCGTCTTGTAGCCCTCCGTGCAGCTCGGCTCGGCGCGCGGATCGTCTACGACGCGCATGATTTCTACCGCGGGATCGACCCCCCGGAACGGCAGAGATCGTTCGACCGCAACCGACTGCGGCCGTTTTTCAATCGGCTTGAACACCGTCTCGTCGCCGAGGCCGATGCTGTAATCACCGTCAGCGATGGCGTCGCGACGCTGATGGAGGCCGCGTTCGGTCGCCGCCCGGTGGTGATCCGCAACTGCCACGACGTGCGCTTCGACCAGCCGGGGAGGTCTGATCTGCGTCAGGCGATCGGGCTTACCGCAGAGGATTGCCTCGCGGTCGTGGTCGGCAACTGCAAGCCGGGTATGGCGGTGATGGCCGCATGCGACGCAATGGCGTTGTTGCCCGAGCGGTTTCATTTGGCGTTTGTCGGGCGCGGGTACGAGGAGGTCGCCGGAGAGATTGGGCGGCACCCGGCGGCGCATCGGCTCCATCTCGGCCATTGCGTTGCGCCTAACCGCGTGGTCCCTTTTATCGCTGCCGCCGATCTGGGTCTGGTGCTTTACGAATCGTATTCGGAGAACTACCGCTATGCCCTGCCGAATGGCTTTTTCCAGGTTGTCGCCGCGGGGCTGCCGGTGATCCGCGGGCGGCTGCCGGAGATCGAGGCCGCGGTCGGAGGGCGCGAGGTCGGCGTCTGCCTCGATGTGATCGAAGCGGCTGGTTTGGCGGCGGCGATTGCGCGCGGCGCTGAGGAAGCGGCGAGATTGTGGCCGGCCGTCGCCACTCTCGCGCATGAGCTGCGCTGGGAAAGGGAGGCCGTGCGGCTAAGGCGCCTGGTCGAGAGTGTGTGCGACGAGCATGAAGCGTCGGCGCCGGCCTTGGCACCGGCGGGCAAGTGACGTAGCGCGGGACTGAGGACCAAACCTATGTGCGGGATTGCCGGCATCATCTCGCTCGACGGAACGCCGATCCCGCGCGTCTCGGCGGCGCTCGACGTGCTCGGCCGCCTGATCGCGCATCGCGGCCCCGATGGCGCGGGCACCTGGGTTTCGAGGGTGGGCAATGTTGGTCTCGCGCATCGCCGGCTGGCGATCATCGACCTCACCGAGACCGGCCGGCAGCCGATGCTTGCGCCTAACGGGACCGCGATCACCTATAACGGCGAAACCTACAACTATATCGAGCTGCGAACCGAGCTGGCCGACCGCTGGCGGTTCCGCTCTGCCTCCGATACAGAGTGCATCCTCGCCGCCTATGAGCGGCACGGCACCGGTTGCGTCGATCATTTGCGTGGCATGTTTGCCTTTGCGCTGTGGGACGAGCGGCGTCAGAGGCTGTTCTGCGCCCGCGATCGGTTCGGTATTAAGCCGTTCTACTATGCGGTTGTCGGGAATCTATTAGTATTCGCCTCGGAAGCGAAGGCGATTCTGCCGTTTGTTCGGGTGATCGAAACGGATTCCCAGGCGTTAGGCGAATATCTGACGTTCCAGTACACGATAGGCGAGGCCACGCTGTTCAAGGGCATCAAGCAGCTGCTACCCGGTCATGCGCTTTCCGTCGAAAATGGTCGCATTAGCGTCTGGCGCTATTGGGATGTTCACCACGAGATCGATTACGACCACAGCGCCGCCTATTTCGAGCGTCGGCTGGTCGAGTTGCTCGATGATACTGTGCGAGTGCATCTGCGTAGCGACGTGCCGGTTGGGGCCTATGTCTCGGGCGGCATCGACTCGAGCCTGATCGCAATCCTTGCCGGAAAGACCGAAACGGGCATTGGCGATTGTTTTCACGGGCGCTTCACTGAATATCCCGGCTACGATGAAAGCGAGTTCGCCGAGATCGCCGTCGAAAGGGCCGGCAGCCGGCTGCACGCCATCGATATCACTGCCCAACATTTTCAGAACCACATCACGGACGTTTTCTACCATCTCGATTTCCCCGTGGCGGGACCCGGGTCGTTTCCGCAATTCATGGTCTCTCAGCTCGCGGCCCGGCACCTCAAGGTGGTGCTCGGTGGTCAGGGGGGGGATGAGATTTTCGGCGGTTACGCCCGCTACTTACTGGCTTATTTCGAGCAGTGCATCAAAGCGGCGCTCGATGGCACCTATAAGAACGGTAATTTCGTCGTCACGATAGAATCGATCGTTCCCAATCTTGGCTTGCTGCGCGAATACAAGCCGATGATGAAGGAGTTCTGGCGCGAGGGTCTCTTCGACAATCTTGATGAACGTTACTTTCGTTTGGTTGATCGTTCTACAGATATGACCGAGGAAGTCGATTGGTCATTACTAAGTAAAGCCGCGGTTTTCGAAAATTTTTCCACAATCTTCAACAATCAGAAAAATGTGCATAAAGAAGCCTATTTCGACAAAATGACGCATTTCGACTTTAAATGTTTATTGCCGGCATTGTTGCAGGTGGAGGATCGGATGAGCATGGCGCATGGGCTGGAGAGCCGAGTGCCTTTCCTCGACCATCCGCTGATCGAGTTCCTCGCCACCGTGCCCGCCGATGTAAAATTTGCCGGCGGTCAGATGAAACACCTGCTGAAGCGCGCCTATAGCGATGAATTGCCGCCAGCAATTGCCAACCGCCGCGACAAGATGGGATTCCCTGTGCCGCTAGCAGAGTGGTTCGCCGGAGGATTGCGCGAATTCGTCCAGGATATCTTCCACAGTCGCAGCGCCCTCGATCGCCCGTTCATGAACCCGCAGGCCGTGCTCGCCAACTTGGCTGGCGCAAGCCGGTTCTCGCGCAAGGTATGGGGATTGCTGAGCCTCGAACTGTGGCATCGTATATTCCACGACCGCAGCGCTGAATACCAACGCATGCTGTCGGAAAGACAGGGCGACGAGAGCAAGCCGATAGTAGGCCGGGCGGAGGGTTGATCCATGGGCCGTTGCACCGGCAAGCGGCTAGATGCTCGCATCCGACCGTCCCGAGAGGAGGTGTTAGACGATGAGGGTATTTGTCACCGGCGGCTCCGGTCTAATCGGCTCAACCGTGATCGACCGGCTGCTCGCGCGCGGCGATGAGATCGTAGTAATTGACAATTTCGCTACCGGCCGACGTGACAACCTTGCAGGGCATACATCGCTGCGCATGGTCGAAGGCAGCATTGCCGACGCCCATCTGGTAAACGAGCTAATCGGCGGATTTCAACCCGACGTGGTTATCCACACGGCGGCGTCTTACAAAGATCCAGACGATTGGGAGGCGGATTCGCTGACCAACTGTGTCGGCAGCGCCAACATCGCGCACGCTTGCAAAGAATATAAAGTCGATCGTTTAATCTACTTCCAGACCGCCTTGTGCTACGGCACCAAGCCGCTGCAGCAGCCGATCACGCTTGACCATCCGGTCGATCCGATCAACAGCAGCTACGCGATCTCGAAGACCGCGGGCGAGCATTATATTCAATATAGCGGTGCAGACTGGGTGACATTCCGTTTGGCGAATGTTGTGGGGCCGCGCAATGTCAGCGGCCCACTGCCGATCTTCTATCAGCGCCTGTCAGAGGGGAAAAAATGTTTTGTCACCGAGGCGCGGCGGGATTTTGTCTTCGTCCATGATCTGGCCGCCAACGTCGTCAAGGCAGCAGATGGCACGGGCCATGGTACCTACCATTTTTCCTCGGGCAGCGACGTCGCGATCAAGGAACTCTACGACGCCGTAGTGCGGGCAATGAAGCTCAACGACTACCCGCATCCCGAGATCCGGCCCTTGGGGCCGGACGACGCTCCCTCAATCCTCTTGGACCCGTCGCGGACGTTTCAGGACTTTGGAGATATCTCCTTCACTCCGTTCGAGGAGATCGTCGAGCGGACGGTCACCTACTATCAGCGACACGGTGTGCAAGGCGGCTATACCCATCTGCGCCAGGAGGAGAAGTAGTGCGTATCCTCATTTCCGGGGGCGCCGGCTGTCTCGGCGCCAGCCTTGTCGAAACCTATTTGCCGGGGGGGCATGAACTCCTTGTCCTCGACAATTTCGCCACCGGTAAGCGCGAGGTAGTGCCGGAGGTGCCGGGCCTCACCGTCGTCACCGGGACAATTGCCGACCGCACCTTCGTCGACGAGGTTTTCGACCGTTTCTCACCGACCCATGTGATCCACGGCGCCGCCGCCTACAAGAACCGGGCCGATTGGCGCGAAGATGCGCGCACCAATGTCGAAGGGACGATCAATGTCATCGAAGCGGCACGCCGGGCCGGGGTCGCGCGTCTGATCAATCTTCAGACAGCGCTCTGCTATGGCCGACCCACGATCCTACCGATCCCGGTCGACCATCCGCTTGCGCCGTTCACCAGCTACGGCATTTCGAAGACCGCTGGGGAGGCTTATGCTCTGATGAGCGGTCTCCCTGTGGCATCGCTGCGTCTTGCCAACGTTACCGGACCGCGGCTGGCTATCGGCCCGATCCCGACCTTCTACAAGCGCCTCAAGGCCGGACAGAGCTGCTTTTGCAGCGATACCGTCCGTGACTTTCTCGACATGGAGGACTTTCTGTCGCTGATGAAAATCGTGCTGGAGGGCACGGCGACGGGCGTCTACAACGTATCTACAGGCGAAGGTCACACGATTAAGGAAATCTTCGACATCGTCGTCGACCATCTCGGAATCAGGTTCGATGCGCCCGTGACTGTCATCCCGCCGGGCGCGGACGATGTGCCGTCGGTCGTGCTCGACCCGTCGAGGACAATCCAGACACTGGGCTGGACTCCGCGATACGATTTCGACGCGACCATTCGGCGGATGCTTGCCTGGTACGATGTGCATGGAGTGTCGGACATCTACAGCCATCTGCGGGCCTCCGAGCCCGCAGCACGTTAAGGGAATTCATGTCACAATCAGCCTTTGCGGGCGCTTCGGCACTCGTCGTCGGCGGCGCCGGCTTTGTCGGCTCCAATCTCTGCCGGAAGCTGCTCGACAGCGGCGTGGAGCACCTGATCATCGTTGACAACCTACTGTCTGCCGACATCTCGAACGTGCCCGAGCGGCCCGAAGTCGATTTCCGCCTCGGCTCGATCGCGGATGACGCGGTGCTGGCCGCGCTCCCGACGAATCTTAATTATGTCTTTCACCTCGCCTGCTATCACGGCAATCAGTCGTCGATCCACGACCCGCTTGCCGATCACGACAACAACACCCTGACGACGTTGAAGCTGTTCGATCGGCTCAAGAGTTTCTCGACGTTAAAGAAAGTCGTCTATGCCGCCGCCGGGTGCGCGGTTGCAGAGAAGACATTCGGCGAGGTAAGCGCGACTGCCGAAGACGCGCCGGTGTCGCTGTTCCACGATAGCCCGTATTCGATCTCGAAGCTGGTCGGCGAGATGTACGGCAACTTCTATTACGCGCGGTACGGCATGCCGTTCGTCAAGGCGCGGTTCCAGAACGTCTACGGGCCCGGGGAGATTCTTGGCGCTGGGCGGTGGCGTGGAACGCCCCACACGGTGTGGCGCAACGTGACCCCGACTTTCATCTGGAAGGCCTTGCAGCACGAGATTCTGCCCGTAGAGAATGGCGGCATTACCTCGCGCGATTTCATCTTTGTCGAAGACCTGGCCCGCGGGCTGATCGCCTGTGCGCTCCGCGGTGAGGCGGGCGAGGTATACAATCTCGCTTCCGGGGTTGAGACATCGATCCTCGATCTGGCGCAAATGATCAACGAGCTGGCCGGCAATCCGACGCCGATAGCGCTTACCCCGGCGCGAGATTGGGATCGATCGGGCCGGCGTTTCGGGGCCCCTGACAAGGCGCGTGAGCGGCTGAGCTTTGTCGCGGCGACGCCGTTGCGCCAGGGGCTTGAGAAGACGATCGTCTGGACCCGCGGTAATCGCGACCGGATCGTCACGTGCATGCTGCAGCACGGCCGTTTTATGCCGGGGCTCAGGGAATCAGTCGGGTGAGTTCTCCGCGCCTGCTGACCGTCGTCGGCGCTCGCCCCCAGTTCGTCAAGATCGCAGCCCTGTCGCGGGCGATCGCCGCTCATGGCGGCCTGACCGAAATTCTGGTCCATACCGGACAGCATTTTGATCACGGCATGTCGCAAGTCTTCTTCGACGAGCTAAAGCTCGCTGAGCCCCGGATCAATCTCGGCATCCACGGCGGTCGTCATGGCGAGATGACGGGATCGATGCTGGCCGGGATCGAAGAGGTCATCCTCGCCGAAAAGCCGGATATCGTGCTTGTGCCCGGCGACACGAACTCGACATTAGCCGGGGCGCTCGCCGCCGCGAAGCTGCATGTGCCGATCGCCCATGTCGAGGCGGGACTGCGCTCTTTCAATCAGCGCATGCCCGAGGAGATCAACCGCGTATTGACTGATCACGTCAGCGCACTGCTATTCTGTCCGACCGAGACGGCGGTCAGCAATCTGCGCGATGAGGGCATTACCGACGGCGTACATGACATTGGTGATGTGATGTACGACGCGACACTGTTTGCGGCCGGCAGCGCCAAGCGCTCTACCGTCCTCGATCGACTCGGAGTCGCCGGCCGGCCCTACGCGGTCGCCACGCTGCATCGCGCCGAAAATACCGATCACTGCGAGGCCCTGGGCGAGATCATCGCCTATCTTCAGGAGCGGGCGCGCGACCATGCCGTGGTGTTCCCGATCCACCCACGGACACGCAAGCAGCTGGCGACCTGGGGGCTCGCCCTCGATGGGATCATCAGCTGCGATCCGGTGGGATATCTCGATATGCACCGGCTGCTGCAATCGGCGGTGGCAGTCTTTACCGATTCCGGCGGGCTACAGAAGGAAGCCTATTTTCACCGTGTACCCTGCGTCACCTTGCGCTCCGAGACCGAGTGGGTGGAGACGGTGGCGGCCGGGTGGAACCGGTTGTGGAAAGGGCTGGATTATGCGCCGCGCCGCGACATCGCCAGCTATGGCGATGGACACGCTGCGGATCGGGCGGTTGTCATCATTGCCAATTTCCTGCGCGCTTGACCAATAACGCGATGCAAACCGTCGTTCTCACGGTCGAATACAGCACGCGATCGAGCTACTACCTCGATTGGATGGACGCATTCCGGCAGTCGCCGGATTTTGCAGTGACCGCGTTCAACCTGTTCCGCCGAGCCGAGCGGAATGCCGCCCGCCGGGCGATCGAGACCGCCGAGCTTGTCGTTGCACTGCACGCCTGCTCGGCTGATACCCTCGACTACATCGAGCCGGTGGCCGGCGCACTCAAGGCGCGACGCGGACGGCTCCTGATGTTTGTCGGCAACGAGTACAATCTGCCGTGGGTGCGACTTAACGACAAGCGACAGTTCATCGCGGCGGTCGGCGCAGATTTTATTGCGACCCAGCTGCTGCTCGAGGCCGGCGAGTGGCTCTATGAAGGCTGCGGTGCAGCGGTGCTGGCGCTACCGCACGCGCTCAACGACAACGCTTTTCGTCGCAAAAAGGACGACCCGGCGCGCCGCATCGATATCGGCGGCCGCAGCGCCCGCTATCCGATCTTCCTCGGCGACAACGAGCGCAACCGGATCTATGAGACCTTCCGCCAGCTCGGACCAGAGGTCGGTCTAACGACTGACATCGATAGTGCCAGCGGGAGCCGCCTCGCGCGGCCCGACTGGGCCGCGTTTCTCAACGATTGCCGCGGTACGATCGGAACTGAGGCGGGATCATGGTACCTCGATCGCGACGACCGTCTTGTGCTCGAAATCCGCGAATTCCTGCGCCAGCGCACCGGCGGCTACACCTTGCGCGCCGACGGGCTCGCGCATTCGCTCAGCCGCCGGCTACCTTACGGGCTCAAGGTGGGATTGCGCACCCTGCTGCAATGGTTACCGCTGCGCCACGAGGCCGTGGAGTCCGAGGCGCCTGATTTTGCCGAAATAGAGGCTCGTTTTTTCACCGGCCGACCGCGCGCGCCGGTTTATTCGAAATGCATCTCGTCGCGGCATTTCGATGCTGCCGGAACCGGCACCTGCCAGATCCTGCTTCGCGGGCGATACAATGACATCCTAAGGGCCGACGAGCATTACATAGCGCTCGATCATGATTTTGGCAACGTCGCGACAGTGATCGAGCGGTTTCGCGATCCCGGAGAGCGTAAGCGGGTTGCCGATAACGTCAATGCCTATGTACGCGCAGAGCATACCTACCGGGAGCGCCTTGCGGCGTTACACAGAATATTGACACGGTAAGAGGACCGGTCAGGCATCGCCTCTCCTGACTAATACCGAGCTGAGTAGCGGCTGACTCGCGAAAGGGGTTGCGCGCGAGGGTTGTTTGTAAGCGCTCGGTGAGGGGCGCCTGCCGCGTGCGGAGTAATGACGTCATGATAGGATCATGGCGAACGCAGCAAGCGAAGTGTCCACCAATGGCTTAGTGGACACTATGCGATCTCGAAGTTTGGCGAAGCGTCGGAGTTGGCCGGAGGCGTTGAAGTGCCAAATCGTTGCGGAGACCGAGGAGGCGGGAGCTTCGATATCGGTGGTCGCGCGACGGCACGATGTGAACGCTAACCAGGTGTTCAAGTGGCGGCGCGAGCTGCTGCCGAACGAACGGCATGAGGAAGACAGCGGTCTATTGCCGGTGGAGATTGTGCCCGCGCCGCCTTCTCGATCGCGGCGGCGGCGGCGTGTCGACCGAGCTGGACTAATTGAGATCGAGTTCGGCAGCGTGCGGGTCTTGATCCGTGGCGAGGTGGCGCCGAGAACGATCGTGCCCCCGGGCGTGGTGTAGGAGCGGCTATCCTGAGCAGCGTCGGCTGCTTGTTCAGGCTGCCACAGCGGGCAGACTGACGAAGGGATCATCGCTCAGGGGAGCGATGGTTTCC
>Ga0075522_10000373_pt1 | contig 32237 bp, 29 predicted proteins | sample NGEPerA_FD_74796 | JGI IMG/M metagenome (GOLD analysis project Ga0075522, IMG submission 74796) | Arctic peat soil microbial communities from the Barrow Environmental Observatory site, Barrow, Alaska, USA - NGEE PermafrostL2-A | ecosystem: Environmental > Terrestrial > Soil > Wetlands > Peat ... | reverse complement strand
AGCGCTCGAAAAACACGGCAGCCCACTGGCCAGCCTGATGAAAAAAGAGGCGGCGGCCAAAGGTGAATAATTTTCAAAAAATATGTTGCCGGAACAACTCAGAGCTCTTCTGTTCAATTTTTCGAAATTCCCTCCGCACCGCACTATTCTCGCGCGTTTGACCTTGCCTGTCGGCGGTGGAATTCGTATAGAACCCATGCGCAAAGCGATCATGGCAAAACTCCTTCAGCAAGCCGCTCTTGAACGCCGTCTGGTCTGCGACGGCGCGATGGGCACGCAACTGATGCTGGCCGGCTTGGAGAATGGCGGGTGCGGAGAGCTGTGGAACCTCACCCAACCCGAGCGCGTGCTCACCATCCAAAAACGCTACGCGGAGGCCGGGGCCGATTGCATCATCACCAACACCTTTGGCGGCAGCCGCATCACCCTCAACCGGCACGGCGCGGCCAAGGACGTCCGCGACATTAACCGGGCGGCGGCCCGCATCGCGCGTGAAGCCTTCGGCGGGCGCGAAGGCTATGTGCTAGGCGACATTGGGCCGGTCGGCGCGATCCTGGAACCTTACGGCGATCTTTCACAGGAGGACGCCCGCGTTGCGCTGGAAGAGCAAGCCAGCGCCCTGGTGGAGGGCGGCGTGGACGCCATTATTATCGAAACGCAAACTTCACTCGACGAAGTGGGCCTGGCCATCGACGCGGCCAAAGCCGCCGGCGCGCCGTGCATCATTGCGTCGCTGGCCTACGATTTGTCGGCGGACAAAACCTTCTTCGTGACCATGATGGGAGTATTTCCAGACCGCGCCGCCGAATTCGCCGAGGAACGGGGCGCGCATATTGTGGCGTTGAACTGCGGAACTGGCATGGATATGCCCGGCGCGGCGAAAGTGGCCGCGATCTATCGCGACTCCAGCAAGCTGCCCACCATGGTGCAGCCCAACGCCGGCCTGCCGATCTTAGAACGCGGCAAAGCCGTTTACAAACAAAGCCCTGCGGATATGGTCGTCGCGTTGCCCGACGTGTTGGCGGCGGGCGCGAACATCGTCGGCTCTTGTTGCGGCAGCACGCCTGAACATACCCGCGCTATTCGCGACGTGATTGATAAGTTCAATCAGAGCCACTCGCATTAGCTTCGCTCTCGCGCGGCAACTGCCGCCGCAGCCCGCGAATATCGTGTAGTAATTCCTTTCTCAACACATAACGAACCATCGTCGCCGCGCCAAAAGAAAGGACGAATATTTCCCATCGCCCCGGCGCCTGCAACCGCCGCGAGGCCCACCACGCCGCCGTCATCGCTGCCAGCCATTCCACAGCCGAAATCACCGCAAAATCTGCCCACGGGGTTCGTCTTGGCATAAATTCCCGTTGCGCCTTGACATATCGAGCCTGGAAAACCGCCGCCAGCAGGAGGGCCGGAATATAGGCAAGGGCGATCGCGGGGACACGTCCCACCGCCGACTTGAGCAATACGGAATACGCGCCAAGCCCAACCGCCCACCCCAAGCCAGTGGCGATCAAAAATTTGACCACGGGCGAGGCGCGCGGAAACGTAAAGTCGTAGAGGCGGCTGAGATGTTCCAAATAACGGAACTGCTGCTTGAACGAGAGCTTGGATTCTCCCTTGGCCCGCATGCCGAAGTGAATCGGAATTTCGACAGGCTTGCGCGCGCGCGTCTTACACATGAGTTCCAGCGCAATCTTGTAACCCAGCGGCGTCAGATTGCGCGCGCCCAGATACGTCTGGCGCTTGAGGGCAAAAAAGCCAGCCATCGGGTCGGTTACATTTCCCGCAAACGGACGCGCCAAAAATGTGGCAATGTTCGAGTTGAGCTTGCGCAGAAATCCCCACTCGGTATCGGTGCTCCCGCCGGGCAAATAGCGCGAACCCACGACGAAATCCGCCGTCCCGGCGGTCAGCGGAGCGATCAACTCCGGCAGCTTTTCCGGCGGATGCTGCAAATCCGCGTCCATCACGCACAAAATTTCCCCGCGCGCCTGCGCCATCCCATGCAGCACCGCCCCGCTCAAACCGTTGGCCGGATTCAACCGCACCAGCAGCTTGAGAGGATACGTTCGCGCGAGTTCGGCGCATACCTCCGGCGTACGGTCCCGGCTGTTATCATCGACGATGATCACCTCGAAACGACGCCCGGCCAATGCGGCCGAAATCCGTTCCAAGAGCGCGGGCAGGTTTTCCGATTCGTTGATCGTGGGGACAATCACCGAGATTTCGGTCGCGGCCGCTTCCCGGCCCGTCGTTTCATTCGGTGAATTCACAACTGAACGGATTTAACAAGGTCATCGCGCATTCGTGGAGGCTCCCAATCGGTCGTAAAACGAATCGAATCTTGCCAAGCCTTGAGATCTTGCATGGAAAGGCGCACCGCCGTCTTGCGCCTCGGCATTGCAAAGGCTTGCTTTCCAGAAGTCCCATTGACCCTTCGCGCGTTCAGCCAGCTTAACAACTCGCGAGCCTGGGGCGCAGACAGGTTTTTAACTTTTTTTACCGCGAGTTCAACCGTGCTCATGCGGGAAAACTTAGCCAAGAACTTAGTTTTCAACAAGCGGCCTTTATGTTGGTGGGGATTCGACGTTATTCAGAGCAAAGCAAACCAGTACTTTATCGATAGTGACGCAAACACAAATAATCCCTCTGGTGGCTCAATCCAGGACGCTGGCGCATGGGTACATTAAGCAACAAAACAGTGTCAATCGTAGCCGTGAAACGAAATCGTGTTGCGCGTACCAAAATGCCGGATATTACGGCTCGCCTGCGCAAGGTTTTCGGACGAAAATTCATTTCAAACAAGAGGATGAAGGCGATTCTGGTTGAAAGTCGGGGGAATCAATGAAAGTGTATGCCGGTTCCGGCCTCATTGTGGCGCTGGCGTCCATGTCACTAGCCCAAGTGCTTAAATAATAGTTATAATAGCTGCTTTCCCCGGTTTCGCTCGGCTAACAGCAAGCGTTACCGCCTCGCGATGTAGCTCCAAAACCTTCCAACGGTTCGTTGGCAAAACAAGAACGCTAAATTCGAGAGATCCCAAGTTTTGTTAAAATTGAAGGTTCTTATCTGCCGTAATGAAAAGATCGGCGCAGCCACTGATCAGACGAAGCAATTGTCCGTTTTTGACGCCACTCCAACCCATCTCGAGTACGGTCCGCACTTCGTGATCCGGCAACCATAGTTTGACACGCCGGGGTACCGATTCGTCCAGAATCACGCGCATGTCGAGGCCGCCTGAATCAATAGGGAATCTTTAGCAGCTTCCAGGACTCGCAGCGCATGCTCACGGGATACACTCGGGAAGTCTTCCAGAAATTCTTCCAAATCATCCCCGCCCTCCAAATAGTCAAAAAGGGTTTGCACGGGCACTCGCGTCCCGGCAAAAACGGGAGCGCCACTCATGATTTCACGATCAATGCCCACCAGTGCTCGAAGGTCTTTGGATGCATTCATGGAGCCAGCGTAGCTCTTATTCACGACGAGGCAAACGCCTTTTTTATATATGATTTTTTCCGCCAAGCGCACACGCGAACGCTGCGGGAGCTCCAGGACTTCTTTTTCCAAAACGCGAAATGTCATGGGTCAAATAAGCCAGAAAATGGGAACTTGGGCACTTATCTTCCGGGACAATTTTTCGCGTTTTGGCAATTATCCGAAGTTCTTTCCGATAGTCCAATCCCGGTTAAATCTTTAACAATTCTTCGGCGATTTGGACGGCGTTGAGGGCGGCGCCTTTGAGAAGCTGGTCGCCGGCGACCCAGAAGCAGAGGCCGTTGTCGAAGGCGCTGTCTTTGCGCAGGCGCCCAACTTGACAATTATATTTTTCGCTGGCGAAGATGGGCAGCGGGTATTCCTTTTTCTCCGGGTTGTCCACCACGTCGAGGCCGGGCGCTTTTTGCAGAACAGCGCGGGCGGCGGCGGCGGTGACAGGTTTCTCGAACTCGGCGCTGACCGCCACAGCGTGGGCGCGATAGACGGGCACGCGCACACAGGTCACGCTGGCGCGAAAGCCGGGATGATGCATGATTTTGCGGCCCTCGTTCTCCATCTTGGCTTCTTCCTTGGTGTAGCCGTCGGGCAGAAAGACATCGACTTGCGGCAGGACGTTGAAGGCAATTTGATGGGGATAGACTTCCTTGGTCACGGGCTGGCCGGCCACAATTTGTTCGACTTGACGCTTAAGTTCTTCGATGGCCTTGGCGCCGGTGCCGGAGACGGCCTGGTAGCTCGAGGCGAAAATGCGTTTGACATGAAAGGCCTGGTGCAGCGGATAAAGGGCCATCAACGTAATCGCCGTTGTGCAATTGGGGTTGGCGATGATGTTTTTATGATGGCGCAGGTCGCCGGCGTTGATCTCCGGGACGACCAGCGGGACGCTGTCATCCATCCGGAACGCGCTGGAGTTGTCGATCACCACGCAACCCGCCTTGGCCGCGATAGGCGCGAATTCCTTGGAAATGCCCCCGCCCGCGCTGAAAAGCGCAAGGTTGATCCCGGCGAAGGAATCCTTGGTCAACTCCTGGACGATCACTGGCGCGCCGCGAAAAGTGAGGGTCTTGCCCACCGAACGCGCCGAAGCGAGCAGGGTCAAACGGCCCACGGGAAAGTTGCGTTTCTCCAGCGTTTTGAGCATTTCAATGCCCACCGCGCCGGTGGCGCCGACAATTGCGACATGAGGTTTTGCGTTCATCAAAGGCGTGGAATATACCGCTTAGAAAGCGGGTGTCAAAGCGCCCGCCGAGGCGGCGGCGGGAAGCGGCGAAAGTTCGCGCAAACGGGCGATAACCCTGGGCAAATGTTTCAACAAATAATCGACTTCCTCATCGGTATTGTAAATGCCCAGGCTGAAGCGGACACAGCCGCGCGCGCGCATGGGCTTGAGGCCCATCGCTGTCAAGACGTGAGATGGTTCGAGCGAGCCGGTGGTGCAGGCCGAGCCGCTGGAGGCGCAGATGCCCAATTCATCCAATTGCATCAGGATCGCCTCGGCTTCGACGCCTTCAAAGGCGATGTTGCTGGTATTGGGCAGGCGCGGTTTCTTGGCCCCGGTGCGAATGGTGTTGGGAACTGTGCTTAAAATTGTGTTTTCGAGGCGGTCGCGCAAAGCCCGCACTCGGGTGTCTTCGTCCTCAAGATGCGCCGCAGCCAATTCCGCCGCGCGGCCAAAGCCCATAATGCCGGCTACGTTTTCGGTGCCCCCGCGCTTGCCGTTTTCCTGATGTCCTCCGATGACGTAGGGCTGGTATTTCAGGCGGCGCCTGACGTAAAGCATGCCCACGCCTTTGGGCGCGTGAAGTTTGTGGGCCGAGAGCGAAAGGAAATCCGCGCCCAATCCATGGGCATCGATCTTCATCTTGCCTGGAACCTGGGTGGCGTCGGTGTGAAAGAGCACATTTTTGCTGCGGCAAATCGCGGCGATTTCTTCGATGGGGAAAACCACGCCGGTTTCGTTGTTGGCCCACATCACAGAAACAATCGCGGTGTCGGGGCGAATCGATTGATCCAGCAAATGCAAATCGAGCGAACCATCGGCATCGACCGGCAAATAAGTGACTTGACAGCCGTGCTTTTGCAGGAACTGGCAATGGTTGATGATGGCGGAATGCTCGACTTTTGTGGTGAGAATATGCCGTTTGGCGGGCTGGGTGGTCAGCGCGCTTTGCAGGGCCGAGTTGTTACTCTCGGTGCCGCAACTCGTGAAAATGACTTCCTTGGGATCGGCATTGATCAAGGCCGCGACTTTGGCGCGGGCCTCTTCCAGTTGTTTGCCCACCTGCCGTCCAAAACGATAGGCGCTGGAAGGATTGCCCCAGCCGTCGCGCAGAAACGGAACCATGACCTCGACCACCTCGGGGGCGACCCGGGTGGTGGCATTATTGTCAAAATAGTATATGCGGCCGTGGCTCACAATTCCCGCCAGTTTAAGGCCGGAGTGAAAAATTGCAAGCGCGGTTCAGATCCCGATTTCCCCTGAATTTTTTCCCGCTTGCAATTTGGCGGGATTCTTTTAATCTCGATAACGCATAGGAAGCGAGCGTAGCTCAGTCTGGTAGAGCGTCACCTTGCCAAGGTGAATGTCGAGGGTTCGAATCCCTTCGCTCGCTCCATGTCCATCAACGACTTACGTCGATGGATTTGGTTTTGCAACAGTTTTGCAACAGCCCCGACCGACCGGGCGCCTGACAACCGGCCCCAACCCCCATTTTTCGCGCGGCACTTGAGGTCGCGCGTGTTCCTGCCCGTTCGTGCGGACTTCCCGCAAACATTTTCGCTTTTCGCGCAATCTCTTGGTTGAGGAGACACCCCCAAACCCATAAAACTAATTATGTACACCGGTGTCGCGAACGAAGTGGAAAGGAAGCCGATCGACGCAGTCAGCGTCGGATCGGTGACCATTCCCATTTCCTTCGCGCCGGTGACGGTCAAGGTCCGCAAGCCGGCGGCGGATGGAAATGGCGCCGGGCAGGACGAGTTCAAGACCTACGATTCGTATATCTTCTCATATTACGAGGGATCCGTACGAGTGCAGCGGCGGGGCAACACCCTTGAGCGCGCCCGAAAACGCGCCAAGGAAACCGCCACCCGTTTGAATCGAGACGGCGCCCGGGCGGAGTTCATGACGGAGCGGGACCGGCGGATCTACGTCCTGGCCCAACTCGCCTGCAAACCATTGAACCTCGACGTGGATGAAGCTTGCCGCCGCTACGCCGAACTTCAACGCCGACTCAAGGAGGGCACTCCGGAACAGGCCGTGGACTTCAAAAATGACCACGGCCAGCAGATTCGACTTAGCGCCAACTCGAACGACATTTACCAGGAATACCTGCTGGACTTGGGCAAACGCGGCATCGGCGATTACTACCTGCGGGACGTTAAACGCTATGTGGGCGGTTTTGTGGAGGCTTTGCCCGGTGTGTTCAGCCGGATCCAGACGACGGAAATCGATGCCTTCCTTGCCGCCCTCGGCGGCAAGTCCCGCAATAAAAACAACCACCGGGATGCCCTCATCTCATTTTACAAGTTCGCGCAGGAGAAGGGATTTCTGCCGCACGGCACGCGCCACGCGGCTGCGGCCACGACGGAATTCTGCGATCCGCGCCAGAAAATCACCACGGAGGCCGAAGCCCTCGCTCTGCTCCAGCCAAACGACATTTACACCCCTGAGGAGGGCCGAAAACTGCTTGCGGTGCAGGGCGAACCGAGCCTCAAGCCGACCGTCGAAATCAAAATGCTGTCGGGCGTCAGAACCGAGGAGATCGTCCGGTTGTGGTGGGTCATGGCCGCCGAGCCCGAAGAGCTGATCCGGGTTCCGGATGCCGTGGGAAAAATTGATGCGCGGCGGGTGCCAATTTTGCCGGGTCTCGCCCGCCGCTTGAAAGCCATTGCCGCCACCGTTAAGCATGGCCGGGTCGCCGCCAAGTGGAAAACGGCAAATTCCCTATATCACGCCTGGCAGCGGCTGTGCAAAAAGGCCGGAGTTCCATACCGGCGGAACGCATTTCGCAACAGCTATTTTACCTACCGGCTCGTCCTCCTCGGTGACATCGGCAAGGTCGCCGAGGAGGGGGGCACGAGCATCGACATGCTTAAAAAGAATTATTTGTCGCGGGCGCCGGTTTCACGCGCTCAAGCAGAGGAGTGGTTTTCGTTATGAATCTCCGCCTTCCAAATATACCAGCCCGTTGCCTACGGGGGCTGGGGATGCGATTCGGAAACTTCGCACTGACGGGAAAATAAAGTTTTTGATTCTTCCGTCATTTGCGCCGGAGCGCACTACAATTTTATGAAAAGGAGCGTTATGCAACAAATCGAAGAGGTCAAAACAGCGTCCATAAGTCCGCGCGTCAACAAGAGCGCACTAGCCAACCACTACGTCGTGGGAATCCGAACATTGGAAAACTGGCAGGCGGAAAAAATCATCCGCGGCCAGATGGAGAAGCACAAATGGATGTTTGATGTCCAGGAGTGCGATCAACGGCTTTTTGAGCACAGCAACAGAACCAAATCGCCAAAAGACAACAATTGAACAATTTCGGCCAGCGGCTCGGTCGGAAACCCAGACAACAAGCAACAAAAGCCCGCGAGGCAGCGAGCCGATGCTGGAACGGGCAGAAAGTAATGACATGGAAATATCAACCAGTCCAAAGCGGCAGTTCACCGACAAATCGGGAATTGCGGATCACTACGGCGTCTGTCGTCGCACCATCGATGAGTGGATGCGCTTGGGGCTCCTGGTCTTCTTCAAGATCAAGAGGGTCGTGCGATTCGACATTCCCGCGTGTGATGAATCTCTCCGCCAGCATGGATACTCCATCTGAGCGGATTATGCGGAGACCGCAGAGCAGAGCAACGTCAGGCCGTACGTGGAATTGGGAGTCTCATCGACTCACGCCCACGGCGGCCCGGCGCCTATTTAACCGCCGGGTTGATGTTGGCCAGCAGGAAAGCACGAATCATGATGAACACTGAATCAACTGGAATTGAGAAATCGGCAGCACCGTTACGAGCGCCACTGGGGTTGGGTTTGGGGACGAGATATAACTCCAGACAAATCGATCGTAAAGCGGCCATTCTGGAATTGGCTGTGTCGTTTCCCACCTTGAACCCGTATCTCACCGGCACCAACGCCCGGAATTGGGATATCAACCGGTTTATGGCGGATTTGGATGTGCTGTGCTCCGGCGCCAGGCACGCCAAGATCTTCGTCGCTGCGGTCTGGGATCCTGACTGGCCGGCGGAGCATGGGATGGAATTCCGAGTGGTTGACGCAATTTCGGTTTGGGACGCGGCCCACCGCGGGGCTTTTCTCCAGTGGTGCCAAGACCCGTTTTGGCCATAAACAACAAAAAAGAAGATCGATTATGAAAGGAAATCGTAAAGCCGGTTGAAGACAACATCACCGCACTGGAACCGAATCCCAACGATCAAGTCCTGCAGGACGCGATTTTTGACGATTGCCCCACGGCACTCAAAGTAGTTTAGCGGGATCTCCTTGGCCGCCAACTCATAGAACCGCTTCTGGTCGCATGAGAGCGATTACCCCGCGCGGAGCGCTACACGCGGTTGGTCCTGGCCGTGGATCCAGGCAATTCCGCGGCGCTAAACAATCTGGGTTCAGGATGCATACTGACCGGCCATCCAGAGGATGGGATCTATCTTTTCCGCCGGGCCATCGCACGCAATCCTGGGTCCCCCCCAATGCGCACGTTCGGCTCACCGCGGCGTTGGCCACACAGGGTCAGTTCGAGCAATCCACTAGCGCCATCCAGCGCCTGTTCGCCAAGACCAAACCACGGCAGAATCTGGAGTCAGATCTATGCTTCGAGGCGGCCAGATAGATCTACTTGGCATGCCAGCAAGAACTGCTGGACTAGAACAATCTTTCCGCCACGCTGTTGGTCTAGGCCCTTCAGGCCCAAATAACTAATATTCTTCCGGGAATACGTCTCTTAATTTGATTTTCAGCCGCCCCAGGATTGTCTCGAGCTTGTTGAGCGTGATGTGGTGCTCACCGCGCTCGATTCGGTGAAGCGTCGCGTGTGATACGCCCACCTTTTTCGCGAATTGAGCATACGAAAGGCCGGCACGGGCCTTCCGCATGAAGAGAGCAAACTCGCGGTCCAGATTTCGTTTCACCCGCCCAAATTGGCAAAAGTTTCATAACGTATGCGTGATGACGTGATGTTTACAAATCAGGCCGCCCCCAGTTCAATTTGGCTTTTTCCTTTGTGTCGTTATGAAATCAAAATCAATACGACGCAAATGCCGCCATTGTGGCGGGATGTTCACCCCCGATCATCGGAACCAAGATCGCCAATATTACTGCTCCACTCCAGAGTGCCGGCGATTAAGTAAATTCGCCAGTCAGCGCAGATGGTCGCGCAAGACTGAGAATCTGGCTCATTTCCGTGGAGAGGAGGAAGTGCGGCGCGTGCAGAAATGGCGGGAAACGCACCCGGGTTATTGGAAGAAAAAACGCCCCCCGTTCAAAGGAGCGCGAGTCATTGCCTCACAAGCGGTTAAGCCTGATCAGGAATCTTGTAACGCATGCGGCGGATGTGCGAGTACGTTACAAGATGTCTGCCTGGCCCAAACCCCTTTATTTGTGGGCCTTCTCTCACTGATCACAGGTAGTACGTTACAAGATGACATGGTAAAGACGATTGAAAATTTGGTAATACGAGGGAGGACAATTCTGGGGCTTCGGCTTCCAGAGAAACACGATTCAAGAATCGGACCCGATTATGACAGGCAAACATTTGACAAGACTGAGGCGGCCGCGAAAAACATGCGCGGAGGTTAGCGGCTGCATGGATGCCTTCGGGCGCACTTTTGCATGACCAACGATTTCCAGGAATCCGCACCGAGCGGCGTCGCTTACGTCAGAATGCCGACAAAACACCAGAATCTGTCCATTGGTAAGCAGATGGACGTCATTCGGCGTTTTGCGAAGCGGCGCGGTCTAAAAATCACCAAGGTATTCTCTGATCGCTCTGGGGCTGGAGAGAGGCGAGTGCCCTGACCGGCATTGATTCTTATGCCCCAACCCGATCCAGAGCCTCCCATCGTGCCGGCGGCCGTTTATGTCCGGATGTCCACGGAGCATCAGCAATATTCCACGAGCAACCAAATGGACGTGATTCAGGAGTACGCGAAGCGCCGCAGAATGCAGATCGTCAAAGAGTATTCGGACGAGGGAAAAAGCGGTTTAAACATTGAAGGACGGGATTCCCTCTCGCAAATAATTCAGGACGTCCAGAATGAAACTGCGGCCTTCTCTGCCATCCTGGTTTACGACGTCAGCCGATGGGGGCGTTTCCAGGACCCCGACGAAGCTGCGTATTACGAGTACATTTGTCGCCGAGCCGGCATCGCAGTGCATTATTGCGCCGAGCAATTCGAAAACGACGGCAGCCCGTTTTCGACCTTCGCCAAAGGCATGAAACGCACCATGGCCGGCGAATACAGCCGCGAACTTTCGACCAAGGTGTTCCATGGCGCCTGCCGCCTTATCCAGCTTGGTTTCAAACAAGGCGGCACCGCCGGCTACGGACTGCGGCGAATGTTGGTCGACCAAAACCGGCAGCAGAAGGCGATCCTGAAAATGGGGGAGCACAAAAGCCTGCAGACCGACCGGGTGGTCCTCGTGGCCGGCCCCGAGGAGGAGGTGAAAGTGGTGCGGTGGATTTACACCACCTTTCTGAATGAGGGAAAAACCGAATCAGAAATTGCGGCTTTGCTGAACGCGCAAGGAATTGTCACCGATTTTGGGCACCCGTGGACGCGCGGCACGGTGCATCAACTGCTCACCAACGAAAAATACATCGGCAACAACGTCTATCACCGGACCTCTTTCAAACTCAAACGGAAGCACATGGTTAATCCTCCGGAGCGGTGGATTCGAGCGGATGGCGCATTCCCGGGCATCGTCGATGCCGCCCTGTTTTTGAAGGTGCGGGAGATCATTCTTTCCAGAAGCCAGAAGCTGACCGATGAGGAGATGCTGGCCAAGCTGCGCGCGCTGCTGGCGCAGCGAGGTCGTCTCAGCGGAATTATAATCGACGAGGCGGAAGAACTCCCTTCGAGCGCGTCATTCAACCATCGCTTCGGCAGCCTGATTTCCGCCTACCGGCTGATCGGCTACGATCCAGGGATTGATTACGACTTTATTGACGTCAATCGAAAACTTCGCAAACAGCATCCGGAAACCGTTGCCTCTGTGATTCGCCAGATCGAAAGCATAGGCGCTGTTATCACTTGGGATGCAACCACGGATTTGCTTCACTTGAACAGCGAACTGCGTGTGTCGATCGTGCTGTGCCGGCACATGACCACGTCCGCCGGTTCGTCGCGATGGGTGATCAGGTTGGATGCGAGCCGGAAGCCGGACCTTACGATCGCGGTGCGCATGAATGCCAGCAATGAGGGCATCCGTGACTACTATTTGCTGCCGGGCATTGACATGACATGGGAAAACCTGCGCGTTGCCGAGGACAACGGCGTCTATCTGGATGCATACCGGTTTGAGACGCTCGATTATTTCCTCGGCATGGCAGCACGCGTCAAACTCCAGGAGGCCGCTTGAAAGATGAAGTAATCATGATTCCGATTGAACGAATTCGCATTCTCAACCCACGTCACCGGGACAAAAGGAAATTCGAATTGATTGTGCAAAGCATCCGCAACCTCGGATTGAAAAAGCCGATCCAGGTCAGTCTCCGGTCGACTGATGAGCCGGAGGGACCAGGGTACGATCTGGTCTGCGGGCAGGGGCGAATCGAAGCATTCATCGCGCTGGGACACAAAGAAATTCCGGCCATTGTCGTTGAGGTGTCGAGGGAGGAACGATTGCTGCGGAGCCTGGTTGAAAACATGGCCCGGCGTCTCCCGCCTCCTTTGGCCGTGATGAACGAAATCGAACGGCTGAAAGAACGGGGCTACTCCAATGTCGAGATCGGGCAGAAACTGGATATTCCGGATACGACCGTCGGCGGGTACATCGCCCTCAAAAAGGAGGGTGAGGAACGGCTGCTGGAGGCGGCGATCAGCGGGCGTATTCCCTTGGGGATCGCCATCGAAATTGCCAAGGCGGACACGGTCGAACTACAGCGTGAGCTGTTGAAAGCCTACGAGACCAAGCAATTGAACGGGACTTCGATTCGAATCGTCAAGCGGCTGATTGATAAACGACGCTTGCTCGACAAACGGCGCGACACCAATCCCCAGCAGCGAAAAAATCGGACCAGCGCCGAAAGCCTGGTCAGTACGTACCGGCGTGAGAGCCAACGCCAGAAGGCCCTTGTCAAGAAAGCGAGGGTTTGCGAGGCGAGGTTGATTTTCATCACCCAGGCGTTCATGAAACTGGTGGCGAACGATAATTTCGTGACGTTGTTGCGGGCAGAATCCCTTGCCACCATGCCCAAATATCTTCATGACGGACTCACGATAAAACAGAAGGAGGCGGCATGAGCGAAATGAAATTGGGATTTGAAATGCATAGGATCCGGCTGGCACTGACGGATATCCTTCCTGTGCGCCAGTTCAAAGACCTGCATAACATAAAGCGCTACCGGACTATTCGCGCGTCCATCAAAGAGGTTGGTTTGATTGAACCCCTCATGGTGTATCCGCATAAAGCCGGACCAGGAAAATACATTCTCCTTGACGGCCACTTGCGTTATTCCGTGCTGAAAGAACTGGGCCACACCGAAGCGGAATGCCTAGTCGCCCGGGAAGACGAGAGCTTCACCTATAACGCACGCGTCAACCGCCTCAATCCGATCGCGGAGCACAAAATGATTATGAAGGCCGTCAACAATGGCGTGAAACCGGAACGGATTGCCGCCGCGCTGAATCTGACGGTCCAGGACGTCAAGGCGTCCATGACACTGCTGGATGGAATTCACGCGGAAGCCGCCGATTCGCTCAAAGACAAAACTGTTTCTCCCAAAGCCATCCGCCTTCTCCGGAAAGTGTCGGCCGTTCGACAGATCGAAATTGTCGAATTCATGGTCAGCGCGAACAACTTCACGGCCGGATACGCGGAGGCCCTGGTTTTGGGCACCCCAAAAGACCAATTGGTAAATCCAGACGAACTCAAGAAAAAGAAGGGGTTGTCGCGCGAAGAAATTGCGAAAATGGAGGAGGAAATGGAGACGCTGGAGCGCGATCTCAAAGCGGTGGATCAAGCCTACGGAGAAAACATGCTGAATTTGACGCTGGCGCGGGGTTTCATCAAACGGCTTTTGGATAATGCCAAAGTCGTCCGGTTTTTGAACGGCAACTTTCCCGACATCCTCGCCGAATTTGAGTCAATTGCCGCCGCAGACGCGGTTTGACAGGAGACGGAAATAACTGGAAGAGGCCGGCCCTGCGCTCCTCTGGCGAGGAGTATCACGTTCGGGATTCGGCAAGTTGGGGGTTGCGGGGGGTGTTCGATTTTGGTTGAATCGACCTCTGATTACGTTTGAATCCCGATGAAAGGCGTCAACCATCTGGCAGCGAGATCGTCCGGCAGGCCAGGCACCCTGGGCGATCTTAAGACGGGTTTTGGCTTTAAGGTTGGCACCAGCGGCGCCCACACAGCCCGAACCATGATGCTGGCTGATCTTACCACCCTCCTCGAGGCCGCTCCTGAGAAAGCGAAGCGCGAGGATTTCAACCATCTGATCGTCGAGGAAAATATCCTGGGGAAGCGCACCGCCAGCAACCGTTGGCTCACATCCCGGCACCTGGCCGACCTGTATGCCTTGGACCAGGGCGTCACGGTTTTCAGGCTGCTCCGGTTCTTCTGGAGCGCCGACCACCCATCCCGTCCGATGCTCGCCCTGCTTTGCGCCCAGGCGCGGGATGCTCTGCTCCGGCTGTCGGCCAAAAAAGTCCTGGAAACGAAGGCTGGCGAGACGCTTACGAGCGAAGATTTTGTAAACTTTTTCACCCATGAACTGCCGGGCCGCTTCAGTCCGGCCACCACGCAATCGCTGGCGCAAAACATCGCCTCGTCATGGGCACAGGCCGGGTTTTTCAAGGGAAAGATTCACAAGATTCGCACGCACCCCGCAGTCACACCAGCAACCGCCGCCTACGCTCTGGCCTTCGGCTACCTGTGTGGCCAGCATGGTCAACTCCTGATCGAAAGTGATTGGGCGCGACTTCTCGATGTGCCCCGCGACCACATCATCCGGTTGGCCCAGGAAGCGTCGAAACGCGGTTGGTTGGACTTCAAGGGCGCGGGGAACGTTTTTGAAATCAACTTCCGCCAGATTTTAACCCAAAAGGAAATCCAGGTGTCACATGGGTCAAATTGAGCGCTTAATCCAGAACTACGACACCCGCGTCTCGCTGCCGTGGGAACGCAATCTCGCGGGGCCGCAGCGTGTCTGGTTCGCGGTTTACAACAAGGCGGAGGAACGGCGGCTCCGTTTCCGGCTGGAGGAGTTTGCGATTGCGACGAGACGGGCCAAGCACGGGTGGGAGACGATTGACCTCACGGACGCCTTTGCCCAGTGGCTTTCCCAACACGAATACCACGACGGCTATTTTGAGGCGCCTGAGCATCTGGAGGGCGAGTCTTCTGCGCTGGACGATCTTAAAGAGGCGATTGTTCGGCAGGTGGCCGACGTGTTGACCGCACCGAAGGTGGACGAGTCCACGGTGGTCGCCATTTACGGCATCGCCAGCCTGTTTGGGTTTATGAAGACCTCCGATCTGGTCGCCAAAGTGGAATCGGCCATCCGCGGACGGCTGGTGGTCTTTTTCCCCGGCGAGCACGAGAACAACACCTATCGGTTCTTGGATGCACGCGAAGGATGGAATTACTTGGCCGTCCCGATCACGGCAGAGGAAGGAATCACAAAAACATGAACGTTGGAGAACTGTTCTCAACCAACCCCAACCAGCTTCAGTTGCTGAACAACGGCGTGGCATTCGTGAAGGATGTCGTGACGCCGGAAGAACTGAAGACGCTGAGGTTCGAGCTGAAGACCTTCGTGTGCGAAGGCGAGTATGCCAAGGGCCTCGAAAAAATCCTCCGCACGTTTCTCACCAACCTGGATCGCCCGGAACAACCGGCAGCGTGGGTGAGCGGATTTTACGGTTCGGGCAAATCGCACATGGGAAAAATCCTGCGTTATCTCTGGAACGATTTCGAGTTCCCCGAGGACAAAGCCAGGGCCAGGGGTCTGACCAACCTGTCCACCGAAGTCGCCGATCTGCTCAAGGAACTGACCAGCGCTGGCAAGCGCCATCGTGGTCTGCACGCGGCATCCGGCACGTTGCGCGGTGAACTGGGCGATAATGTCCGGCTCTCGATGCTAAACATCATTTTCAAGTCGGTCGGTCTGCCGGCCAAGTATCCCATCGCCCGGTTCGTCGTGTGGCTCCGAGACAACGGCAAGCTTGATTCCGTAAAGGGTCGAGTTGAAAAAGGAGGCCGCGATTTTGCCAAGGAACTGAACAACCTATGGGTGTCGTCGGTGATGCACAAGGCCCTCGTGGACGAAGAGTTGGGCGCATCCACCAGCGACATCGCGAAGTCGTTAGCGCAGCAGTTTCCCAACGTCAAGGATATCACTATTGACGACATGCTTCAGGCCATCCGGGAAGCCCTGGCGGTTAAGGGCCAAATGCCTTGCACGCTGGTCGTGCTTGATGAAGTCCAGCAGTTCATCGGCGATGACAGTGACCGCAGTCTCCAAATCCAGGAGGTTGTCGAAGCGTGCAGCAAACAGCTCAACAGCCGGATGCTCATCGTCGCCACGGGCCAGTCGGCTTTAAGCGGCACCCCGCAACTTCAGAAGCTCCGTGACCGTTTCCGCGTGGCAATCCAACTTAGCGACACAGACGTTGAAGCCGTGATCCGGAAAGTCATCACTGCAAAGAAGCCCGACAAAACCATTGTCATTAAGAAGATAATTTCCGATTACGAAGGTGAGGTTACCCGGCACTTGAACGGCACAAAGATCGAGTATCGGTCGGAAGACGAAACTGCCTACGTCCCCGACTACCCGCTGTTGCCAGTGCGGCGGCGTTTTTGGGAAAAGGTGCTCCGGGCGGTGGACGTGGCTGGGACGGCGGCTCAACTCCGCAACCAACTAACCGTTGTTTACGAGGCCGTTCGGACTTACGCCGACCGAAGCGTTGAAACCGTGGCGGGCGGTGATTTTATGTATTGGCATAAAGCCACTGACCTGCTTCAGACCGGCATTCTCCAGCCCAAGATTGACGAAATGATCCGCAAGCTGGATGACGGCAGCGCCAACGGGAAGCTCAGCGCCCGGATTTGTGCCTTGGTCTTCCTCATCAACAAGCTGCCACGCGAGACGGGCACTGACATCGGAATCCGCGCCAAGGCGGACGTGCTGGCCGATCTTCTGGTGGAGGACTTGAAAGCAGGCAGCGCCGAACTGCGAAAACAAGTGCCGGAGTTGCTCAAGTCCCTTGAACAGGCTGGACATCTCATGGTGGTGGAGGAGGAATACCGCATCCAGACCCCCGAAAGCGCCAGTTGGGACGCCGAGTTCAAAAAGAACTTCAACCGGATCGTCAACGACGACGGCCGGATTGCCAGCGAACGCTCCGACTTGCTCCGGGCCGAATGCGCGGAACTCAAGAACCTCAAGGTCATCCACGGCAATAGCAAGGTCGCCCGTAAGGTCGAGTTGTTCACCGGTGCCGAGACACCGATCCCGACCGGCCAAGGAGTGCCGGTGTGGGTGCGCGACGGCTGGACGGTGGACGAAAAGTCCATTGTGGCCGAGGCGCAGAAGTCCGGAACGGATAGTCCGCTCGTTTTTGTTTACATTCCCCGCCGTTCGGCGGACGACCTGAAGAAGACCGTTGCCGGCCTAAAAGCCGCCGAGGAGACCCTGAACATCAAGGGTACGCCCACCACGCCCGGGGGGCTGGAGGCTCGGGCTGCCATCGAAACCCGGAAGTCCGTCGCCGAGATCAAACTGAAAGGCATTGTGACGGAGATCGTCAATGGCACGCGGGTCTTCATGGCCGGGGGCAACGAAATCGCCGGGATATTCATGCAGGATCGCGTCGAGGAAGCGGCCAAGAACGCCCTCACCAGGCTCTATCCCCAGTTCGATGTGGCGGATGATCCCCGCTGGGAGAAGGTGGTCGAACGGGCAAAGAAGGGCGACAGCAGCGCCTTGGAGGCCCTTGGCTTCAAAGGCGATCCGGACAAACATCCCGTGTGTGCCGCAATCCTGGGCTTCGTCAATGCCGGGAAAAAGGGCACTGAAATTCGTAAACATTTCTCCTCCGGCCAATTTGGCTGGCCCCAGGACGCGATTGATGGCGCCCTGATACTGCTTTCGGTGGCCGGACACTTGCGCGTCACTCAGAATGGACAACAGTTCGATCCGCGCCAGCTCGACCACTCGAAGATCGGCATCTGCGATTTCCGCACCGAACACGTCACCATATCCGCCGCCCAGAAGCTGGCCATTCGTAAGTTGTTTCAAGCTGCCCATGTTGGCTGCAAGCCGGGTGAGGAGGCGGCGGTCGCACCTGAATTCATTCTGAAGGTGATCGAACTCGCCGAGGCCGTCGGCGGCGAGCCTCCGCGTCCGGAAAAGCCAGATCTTGCCACGGTCAAGGAAATCAAAGCCCTGACCGGAAACGAGCAGTTGGTTAAGCTGTATGAACAACGCGATGTTTTGACGCAGAGTATGGCCGACTGGGCCAAAACCGCCAAGTTGGTCCAGGACAGGCTGCCCCGGTGGAACAGCCTCAACAATCTGGCCGATCACGCGGCCAAACTGACGGAGGCCGGCGACGCCCGCCAACAAATGCAGACCATCGAGGATGAACGCCAAGTCCTGGCCGATCCCGATCCCGTCGCGCCGCTGTGCGATAAACTCACCCAGCTTCTCCGGGAGAAGCTGACCGCACACCATTCACGTTATCAGCAGATCTATCAAGATGGGATGGCGGCGTTGAAGGTGGCCGACGCATGGTCGAGGCTCGGCGACGAACAGCGCCAATCCCTCCTGGTGCAGCATGGCCTGACCGCCATGCCCGGCATCAAGGTGGGCACCGAGGATGAGGTCATCGCCAGCCTCGAGGCCATGAGCCTGGAGATGTGGCAGGCCCAATGCGATGCCCTCCCGCAACGATTCCAGAAGGGGCAACGCGATGCCGCCAAGCTGATCGAACCCAAGGTGATTTACGTAACACTGCCCCCAACCACGATCCACAACGATGCCGAGTTGGAGGCGTGGCTGGCACAGGTGCGGAAACAGATTCAGGAGAAACTCAAGAACGGCCCCGTGGGGATATGAAGATCATACCCGTAAACGTAAAACGCGACCACATTGAGGCGCTCACCGCTTCGAAGCAGCCCATCGCTTCAATCGTTGAACTGGTGTGGAACAGCCTCGACGCCGACGCCGACAAAATCTGGATCAGGTTGGACTTGAATGGCCTTGGAACGTTGGAATCAATCCGCATTAGGGATAATGGGACAGGCATATCTTATGATGAAGCTGAATCCCTGTTCGGCAACTTGGGTGGCTCATGGAAAACTTCCACGAACCGCACCAAGAAGGGGCGCAGTATCCACGGCAAATCTGGAAAGGGGCGTTTCAAGGCATTCGCATTGGGCACATTGATCAACTGGAACACGACCAGCCAGAAAAACGGCGGACTTGTTGATTTTACCATCAGAGGGCAGGCAACCAACTTGGCAGCTTTTGATCTCACCGATCCTCTCCCATCTGGAGTTGGCAACACCGGCACCGAGGTTGTGATTGCTAATATCCGCAAGAACTTCACCTCGCTGCTATCGGACGCCGCCCCGCGTGACATCTCCAACTGCTTGGCTGTTTACATGATCGAGTTTCCTGGAATTACAATTGACTACGATGGCACGATCATAAACCCCGCCGATGCGCGTAACCGTTACGACGACTTGGCGCTCGACGATGTCGAGCTTCCTGATGGCAAGAAGGTGGGGGTCAAGCTGACCGTCATCGAGTGGAAGGAGCCGCAGGAACGGGCCCTGCATCTATGCGACTTGTCCGGCATCTCGCTCCATCAGGTTTCCCCTGGCATCCATGCGCCAGGTTTCAACTTCACTGCTTACCTGAAATGCGACTATATTCGCGACTTGGACAAACAGGGCCTACTGGTCTTGGACGACCTTCATGGCGATGTTTCGGCCCTGATCCAGGCAGCGAAGAACAAGCTCCGCGAGCACTTCAGGGTGCGTGCGGTCGAAAACGCCGGTGCCCTATTGCAGGAATGGAAGGATGCCAAGATTTATCCCTATGAGGGCGACCCGCAGGACAAGGTGGAGCAGGCCGAGAGGCAGATGTTTGACGTGGTCGCGGTCAACATCAACTCCTACCTGTCCGATTTCGATGACTCCAGCCCCACCAGCAAACGTTTCACGTTTAACTTGGTCAAACAGGCGCTGAAGGAAAACCCGGAATCCCTGAGCCTCATTTTCCAGGACGTTTTGAATCTTCCAAAGGAGCACCAGGACGATCTGGCAGACTTGCTTCAGAAAACTAGCCTTCCGGCGATCATATCATCCGCGAAATTGGTCGCCAATCGTCTCGATTTCCTTCGCGGCCTGGATATCCTTTTGTTCGACAAGGACTCCAAGCAGCAGTTGCTCGAACGTGACCAACTCCATCAAGTGCTGGCCAAGGAGACATGGATTTTTGGGGAGGAGTTCCATCTCACCAACAACGAGGACACCCTGAACGAAGTCCTGGCGAAATATCTGAATAAGCTCGGCAAGCGCGTTGATGACGACACGCCCGTGGTCCGTGAAGGGGGTTCGACTGGTCGAATTGATTTAATGCTGGCCCGATCTGTGCCTCAGCCGCGGGCCGACGAACGCGAGCACCTTGTGGTGGAACTGAAACGGCCCAGCAAGAAAATCTGCACCGAAGTATTAGGGCAGGTAAAAAGTTACGCCATTGCAGTCGCGCAAGATGAGCGGTTCAAAGATACGAAAACCAAATGGGTCTTTTGGGCCATCGCGAATGATATGACGGATGAGGCAAGACGCGAGTCTCGTCAGCGCGGTCGCCCGGAGGGTTTGGTTTACGACGACGAAGAACTTCGCATCACCGTATGGGCCAAGACTTGGAGCCAGATCATCCTGGATTGCAAGGGGCGACTCAATTTCTTTAGGCAGAAGCTGGACTACGAAGCGGATCGCGCGAGTGCTCTCAGCTACCTGAAGAAGGCTCATGAGAAATACATCCCGACTTGCGTGAAGCAGGCCGATGGCGGACACGCGAAAGAGAATGGTTGAACTATGCCCGTGCTCCACACCCAACCACGAAATCGCTTTGAGGCTACGGCCAAACTGGCGCGGCGGCTGGCTGAGGGTGCGGCTAAGGCCGAACAACAGATCAACGACACCCTCAAAAAGGCCTCGTGGGCATCGGCTAAAGCAGGCAAAAAATGAATCTGAATGACGCACTAAAACAATTTGAAGCTGTCGAGGCGAACCTGGGGAAGCTTGACCAGCTTTGGAAGCAGATTGTCAAACTGTTGCCGTCTGTTGATGACCTTCAAGTAGAAAATGAGGATCAATACCTCCAATTAAAACGCTCGTTCGAACAAATTGCGAAGCAGATGCCTAAAATTGACGGCTTTGATCTGAAGGTGTGCCTCGAGCACCCAGATGACATTTTTCGTTCAAAAGTAGATTACCTAGAAGTGGGTGAATTCACCGACCGCGTTGCATTCGATGCCGATCTACATCGGCAGGCCGAAGCCCTTGGCGACTACAGGTTTCGGGTTGAGTCAAAACGCCGCGAGCTGGCCCGTCAGGCTATTCAGGAACTTTGTGTTCAAATTGAGACAAAGCTTGAAGAACTGCGAGCGCCCACCGAGAACCGGCAAGCCAGCGATCCTCTCCCGAAAACCAAATGGGATGAACTGGCAACTTTATTCAAGAGCATCGACGCACTTATCGGAAAGAGCCTTGGGCGTCCTGATCGATGGAACGATATTGCAAGGCATCTGTCGTTCGGTCAAAAAAAAGATTATGATGATATAGTGGAGCACGATTGGCCGAACATCCGTCAATGGGTGGACCGAGCCTTATACGATGATTCCGATCCCATCCCTGTCACAGCCACGGACCTTGGAGAACTGGTTGCATCGAAGCCCCGCGGCCCAGTCGCTACGGAGTTAAATTGGAATGTCTTGTCGCCGGCGGATTTCGAACGCTTAGTATTCAACGTGATTGACCACACCAGAGAATACGAGAATCCAAAATGGCTTACGCATACAAATGCCCCCGACAGAGGCCGGGACTTATCAGTTGAGCGTGTATTGCACGATTCACTTGCGGGCAGTCGAAAGCAAAGGGTGATTCTCGCTTGCAAGCACACCGAGAGCGTCAGCGTGAAAATCGTCAGCGCCCTTCAAGCTCAGATGAAACTTTGGGAATCCCCGAAGGTGGACGAATTAATCATTGTTACGACCGGACGGTTTACGACGGATGCCATTGACTACATTGAGAAGCACAATAATGGATCAGACGCGATGCGCATTGAGATGTGGCCCAATAGTCATTTGGAGCGGCTGCTTGCTCGACGCCCTGAGCTGATCGCTGAGTTTAGGTTGCGCAACTGAAGAATCGATATGCCCGCCCTCCACACTCAACTTCGGAATCGTCTGGAAGCCGCCGTCAAACAGGCGCGGCGGACGGCGGAGGCTGCGGCCAAGGTTGTCTTGGAGCGGTTGACGGTCGGCAGTGCAGAGCCAGGCGCGCATCTCAATGTGGACGAGCGCCAGCTTCGGAATCGGCTTCGGGCACACGGTCGACAGCTCGGCGATGGGCGTGATCCCAAGACCGGCGCACAGTCCATCAACCGGCTGGTTCATGAATGCGCTTACGAACACTGGCACCGGATGCTCTTTGCTCGGTTCCTGGCCGAGAACCAACTGCTCATTCACGAGAAGGAAGGGATGCCAGTCACGCTGGCGGAATGCGAGGAGTTGGCAGCGGATGAGGGTGCGCCAGACGGCTGGACGCTGGCGGCACGATATGCGGCCCGGATGCTGCCGCAAATATTCCGACCCGATGATCCCGTGCTCCAGATTCGCTTCGCGCCTGAGAACAAACGGGCGTTGGAAAAATTGGTCACGGATCTGTCGGTCGAGGTCTTCACAGCGAGCGATAGCCTCGGTTGGTGCTACCAATTTTGGCAGGCGGAGCGGAAGGAGGAGGTGAACAAGGCACGGAACAAGATTGGCGCGGACGAACTACCGTCCGTCACGCAACTGTTCACCGAGGATTACATGGTTGACTTCCTTTTGGACAACACGCTCGGCGCGTGGCAAGCCGGCAAAATCCTTGCGGCGAATCCCAACCTGGCGATAAACGCCAAGAACGAAGATGAACTCCGAGAAGCCGTGACTCTGCCGGGTTGCTCATGGAAATATCTTCGCTTCATTAAAGGCCAGGATGGGGTGTGGATTCCCGCTGCTGGCACGTTCAACGGGTGGCCGAAAACGACAAAAGAACTCAAATGCCTTGATCCGTGCATGGGCAGCGGCCATTTCGTGGTGGCGATGTTCGAGCGACTGGTGGTCTTGCGCATGGCTCAGGAAAAGCTGGACGAAGCGGTGGCAGTGGCGGCGGTCATCCGCGACAACCTGTTCGGTTTGGAGATTGACCTGCGCTGCACGCAGATCGGCGCGTTCAACCTAGCGCTGGCCGCGTGGCGGCGGGTGGGGCATCGTGCGTTGCCGGCAATGAACCTGGCCTGTTCCGGCCTCGCGCCGAACACCCGCGAAGCCGACTGGCTGGCGATTGCCGGTGACAACCAGAAGCTCCAGCGCGGCATGGAGCGGCTTTACCGACTGTTCCAAAAAGCGGCCGTGCTGGGCAGCCTCATCAACCCGCGCGCCAGCGAGAGCGATCTGCTGGTGGCCGCGTTCCACGAACTCCGGCCGCTGCTGGAAAAGGCGCTGGCACACGAGGCCAAGGACGACACTGCACGCGAGATGGCCGTGACCGCGCGCGGCCTGGTCAAAGCTGCGGAAATTCTCGCCGGCCAATTCACGCTTGTCGCGACCAACGTGCCTTACCTCGGACGCGGCAAGCAGGACGAGGTGCTGATGGATTATTGCGAACATGTCCACACAAGTGCGAAAGCGGACCTTGCCACTTGCTTCGTCGAGCGTTGTCTCGACTTTGCTTCTATTGGTGGAAGCACCGCTTTGATAACGCCACAGAATTGGCTCTTCCTCGGCACTTACAAAAAATTGCGCGAAAAGTTTCTCGAAAATGTCGAATGGAACTGTGTAGCTCTGCTGGGCGAAGGCGGGTTTGCGAGTCCTCAAGCAGCGGGTGCCTTCACAGCAATGCTGACACATACTCACCGGTCGCCGGGATGGCAACACAGGTTCTCAGGTGTTGACGTGAGCGATGACGGCAGCCCTACGCAAAAGGCAGAGGCTCTTCTGAGGAAGGAATTTCGGAGCGTAGAGCAGGCTACGCAAACCAAGAATCCCGATGCTCGAATAGTCTTCGAGGTGATTGCGGGAGCGAGATTGCTTCGTGATTATGCAAAGGGTTTTGCCGGCGTCTTGAATGGTGACTCACTGAGATTTCTTGGATTTTTCTGGGAGCAGCGCAGCCTTTCGCACGGCTGGGAGTGTTTGCAGAGCACCGTTGAAGACACTGTTTGCTATGGCGGGCGAGAGGCAGTTATTTTTTGGCAAAAAGGGAACGGCGATTTGCGCCGGTTGGCTGAGGCACTTCGCGAACGACTCCACGACGCTGACACTCGAGGCAACGAAGCCTGGGGTAAACTTGGCATCGCCGTTAGCTCAATGCGGTCGATGCCTGTCACGCTATATACTGGACAATTATTTGACAGTAACGCAGCCGTTATTCTTCCCCACAAGCAGAAAGATTTGGCGGCCATCTGGACATTCTGTTCGTCTCCTGATTTTCATGAGGCGGTTCGCCGCATCGACCGAGCGACGAAAGTCACAAACGCAACATTGGTGAAGATACCGTTCGATCTGACGCACTGGCAGAAGGTGGCGGCGAAGAAATATCCGCACGGATTGCCAAAGGCGTATTCCAGTGGCCCGACGCAGTGGTTGTTCAATGGGCAGCCCAAAGATTCAGATCATCCGATGCATGTGGCCGCGGCACGGTTGCTCGGTTACCAGTGGCCGCGCCAAACCGGTTCGAGCTTTCCTGATTGCCCGGGGCTTGGTCCGGACGGTCTGGAAAAGCTGGCGGATGATGATGGCATCGTGTGTATCCCGTCCGTGCGAGGCGAAGCACCGGCTGCGGAGCGGTTGCGCGCTCTTTTGGCTGCCGCCTACGGCAAGGAATGGAGTCCGGCCAAGCTGGACGAGTTGTTGGGCGCAGTTGGTTTTGCCGGATCGAACTTGGACGACTGGCTCCGCAACGGGTTCTTCGAGCAGCATTGCAAGCTGTTCCATCACCGCCCGTTCATCTGGCAGGTTTGGGATGGCCGCAAAGACGGCTTCAGCGCCCTGGTCAATAACCACAAGCTCGACCACAAGTTGCTGGAAAAGCTCACCTACACCGCGTTGGGCGACTGGATCAAGAAACAGCAGGACGCCGTGGCCAACGAGGAAAGTGGAGCCGACGACCGCCTGGTCAAAGCGCGGCAGCTTCAGGACAAGCTCAAACTGATCCTCGAAGGCGAGGCCCCCTACGACATCTTCGTCCGGTGGAAGCCGCTGGAGCAACAGCCCATTGGCTGGCACCCGGACCTGAACGACGGCGTGCGCCTGAACATCCGTCCGTTCATGGAGGCTGACGTGCTCCGCAAACGCCCGAACATCAAATGGGGCATTGACCGTGGCAAGAACCCACCTGGCTCCCCCTGGGGCGAGGAGCGCGACAACGACCGGCATCTGACGTTGGAAGAAAAGCGCAAGGCGAGAGGCGAGAACAGTCAACATGGCAGAGAACCTGTTTTATGAACACGACAAAACTGCCGAAATTCAAAGCTGTGAGATTATGATCGAACTGCAATCAAGACAGGCTATGAAATATGTGCGGCCACCTATTAACGAGGCTATCTGCGAAATCCATTTCCTACTGCCCTTTCCTCTCGACCAAACGCAGATTGAGCGCATTCAACCCGTTTGGCAAGCCAACTACCCGTCTCAGCAGATGGTTGCGGAGCAAAATGTTCAATTGCAACTCAGCATGGACAAGGTGGACGCCAAATCTATTCCGGTTGGACACAAACTGATAGCCCGCTCGGCTGATGGAAAGAATTTGGCGCAACTTGGCGGAACGCTCGTCGCCATCAACCGGCTGAATCCCTATCTCGGATGGGAGGAGTCGTTCAAGGACACGATTCTGGCAAGGCTGGCCGAAGCGGTGAACCTGTATGGCTTCCAAGATTTGGATCGGGTCGGACTGCGTTACATCAATAAGATTGATTTGCCCGAAAAGCCCGTGAAGTGGTCCGATTGGTTTGCCGTGTCGTTGCCTGTGCCAGAGGATTTTGGTGAACGTGGCGGAATGTTTCAATTCCACTTTGAGCAACCGATGGGTGGGGAATTGCACGCCCTTATCAACTTTCTCTCGCTCCCCACACCTTTGGAAAAAACGACCTCTGTCATCCTTGACATTGATTTGGTATGGCATGGGTTCGGGAAGGTTTCGGAATTGGCAACGACTCTGGAAGCGGTTCATGCCCCTCACCACAATTTGTTCGAGGCTTATTTGCTCGACAAAACACGCAACCTGTTCCAAATTAAGCATTAGGAAATTATGCAAACAGCAATCGTCCAAAATGTGCCTCTGGCAGTTCTGGCCTTGGCCTTCAACTCATACGGGTTTGAAGGGCGGGTCCTGGCCACGGGAAGTGCCGCAACCATGGAGTTGCGAGCGTCCTGTGGAATGCCTACCGACAGTTCGGCTTTTTCGACCTTCGCCATTCCTTCGGCAACCGGGACCGAATCAGGTCTGTCTATGATCGCACTCGCAACGGCTGCGCTCCCTGACTCTCGACCATTGGCGGATTGGGAGAGGAAGGACGCGGACGAGTTTTTCTGGTCCCAATTCAAATAATGGAATTCGAGGAGGCAGCGCGGCAAAGCGGGTTGATTCCGCCAGAAAGATTGGCGCCTCTTGTCTCATCCCTGAACAAGGCGCCCGATTTTTCGTGGGTGCTTACCGCTCCACACCCGACGCAATCGAGACTGCAGGGCGACCTTGTCGGCGAGATTCCAGTGGCCGTCGTTGATCCCAGCGGACAGGCAAAATGCAATCCTTTCACGGTCGTGGTGCTCAACAACACTTGCGACCTGCAACCTGGGCGTTCCAACTTCGTTACGGTCGCGCCGGTTATGGATTTCGCGTCCTTCTCCGAATTCGAAATTCGAAGACGCGGACGGGAACGGGCAGAAAACTATCTGCAGGACGTCAAGGCTAACAAGGTTTTCGAGATTCTGTGGCTCCCAGCAGTCGGGGCATTTAAGGCCGGGGCGCTTGTTTTTCTGGATAGGGTTGGGGCGGTGGCGAGCGGGCTTTACGAATCCGCGCTCAACGAAAACCGCCGCGTAGCCTCCTTTTCTCAGAGCGGCTTTTACTTTCTGCTGATCAAGGTCACCAGATATCTTGCCAGACCGGAATCCGAGGAAGTCGTTCGTCAGAACTAATTCCAGCATCCTCGGCCTTCGGCGTGCAGCGAAACGTCTGAAGTTGACTTTAGATTCCTCGTCTGAATATAAAGTGATATGTTTGACCGTTGGTATGCTGAGATTTTGCGCGAGAAGCTGAGGCGACCGTATGTCCACCTGGTCTTCGGGGCGCGGCAGACAGGGAAGTCCACGCTCCTCCGGGCGTTGTTGCCGCCGGAGACGATGATTGTTGATCTGGCTGATCCCAAGGAGCGGACGCGACATCTGGCCAACCCCGGAGCCTTTGTGGATGAATGTCGGAGCCTGCCTGCGGACAAGAAGGGACAATTTGTTTTCGTGGATGAGGCGCAGTGCGTGCCCTCGATTTTTGACGCGGTTCAACACCTGTATGATGCCAACAAGACGCGCTGGCGTTTTGTGCTGTGTGGCAGTTCAGCGCGGAAACTTCGGCGCATCGGGGCGAACCTCCTGCCGGGCCGCAGCTTTTACCATCGGTTGCTCCCCCTGACGCTGGTCGAACATCCGCCGGATCAACCGCCGATTTCCTACGCAGTGCCACCGTTGCCGTTTGCCTGGAACAAAAGCCAGAAGCAGGAAAAACCGTTCCCGGCCTCGAACTTGTTGATACGGCTGACGTTTGGCGAACTGCCTGGCGTGGTGGCTGCTCCGGAATCCGACAGGGCTGAACTGCTCAGGGCATTTGCGTTCGTACATCTGGAGGAGGAAATCCGCAGAGAAGCACTGGTAAAGGACTGGGGGGCGTTCGTGCGCTTCATGCAACTCGCGGCGGCGGAGTCGGGACAGATTGTGAATTTCGCGGCGATCTCGCAGGAGAGCGGCGTGTCTCAGCCCACCGTCAAGAGCCACTACCAATTGCTGGAGGACATGTTCGTCGGCTTCCGCATTGAAGCGTTCTCCAGAAGTCCGAGAAAAACCCTCCTCTCGACACCGAAGTTCCTGTTCTTCGACTTGGGCGTGCGCCACGCGGCGGCGGGACTGACGGCAACGCCCGACGTAGTGAAGGTGAACGTGGGCGGATTTTTCGAGCAGTGGGTAGGCATTGAATTGTGGAAGCGTCTCCAATACCTCGGTGATGGCAAGCTGTATCATTTGCGCACCAAAGACGGCGCGGAAGTGGACTTCATCATTGACCGGGGAGGCACGCTCACCCCCATCGAGGTGAAGTGGACCGAGAACCCGACTGTTCAGGACGCGCGGCATTTGCTGACCTTCCTGGATGAACACCCGAAGCAGGCGAAACAAGGCTACATCGTGTGCCGGTGTTCACGCCCGGCACAACTCCATGAAAAAATCACGGCCCTGCCGTGGTTCTGCCTATGACCATCCTCGACGCCATCATCCAATCGTTCAGCCGGGCCGGCGAATACAACCGGGATGATCAGGTTGCGCCGGCGGTGATCCTGTGGCCGGACAAGGAGCGTCAGTGGAAGGCATTATTGCCAATCCTGCGCGAGCGATTGCCGCACCTGCTGACTCTTGGGCTATACGCGGCCAATTTCAAAACCGGACCTGCGATCTGGATGCGGTGCATGATCGCCAGGACGCTGCCGGAGGCCAAATGGCCGGAGAAGAACATCCCGATCCTCTACCTGCCCGGAGTGAGCCGTCAGGAATTGCGAGCGGTTGCCGAATGTCCACCGCCACTGATGCCGCTGGCGGAGCTGCAATACCGCGGGGCGTTCTGGTCGCAGGTCAATCACAAGGACTGGACCGTGCTGGCATTCATGCAATCGGCGGAAGGCGGCTTGAGCCTTGATGTGTCCCGGGACAACGCGACCTTGGACGCGATCAAGACCGCCCTGGTGAAGTTAGCAGAGACGGACATCCAAGACTTGACCGGACATCGTCTCGAAGCTTCGGACTTCCATGCGTTGTTGTCGCCCGATCCGGTGCGGGAAATTCTGGCCTGGATCAATGATCCAAAGGCGGTGCAGGCCAAGATGAGCGCCGAGCAATGGGATGCCTTCTGCCATTCGTGCAAGGACAAGTTCGGTCTCCATCCGACCAAGGACGGCCCGCTCCGGGCGGCAGAGTTGATTGGTTTGCGCCAGGGGAACTGGAAACAGGTATGGAATCGCTTCCGCGAAGCGCCAAGGCGCTATCCGAACCTGCCGGCGTGGCTGAGGAAGGCCAAGCCACAGGACGACGATCTGTTCCTGAAGGAGAGTGATGAGGTCTGGCCACAGTCCAACGAAATTCATGAGACCGCACTTAGAAACACGCTCAAGGCGTGTGATGGAAAGCCCGCTCCATGGGCCATCCAGAAGGTCAGAGAATTGGAGAAGTTTCACGCGAAGCGCCGGGATTGGGTGTGGGTGGAGCTGGGGCAGGCCCCGCTTTCGTTTGCCCTCAAGCATCTGGCCCTGCTGTCCGAGGCCTGCGCCAAACCCGTGTCGGGGGGGGCGCTGGACGATCTGGTTTCCGCCCACTTGGACAGCGGTTGGTGTGCAGATGCTGCCGTGATTGACGCCCTGGCCGTGGTCGAGAAGCAAGAGGACATCGAGGCGGTGCAGGCGGTCATCCGGGCGGTCTATGCGCCGTGGCTGGAATCCTGCGCCACAGCGTTCCAGCAGTTGGGCAGGCCGAACTACGCAGCGATCCAGTCGAAAGCGCCTTCGGACGTTTCGGACATCACAAAGGGCACGGTGATCGTTTTTGCAGACGGTCTGCGGTTTGATCTGGCGCACAAACTGAAACTGAGGCTGGCGGACCGAGGGCTTCAGATTGATTTGGGCTGGCGCTGGACGGCCCTGCCCACCGTGACACCCACGGCCAAACCTGCCATCTCGCCCATTACCAGCTTATTCGCTGGCGATGAGACCTGCGAGGAGTTCAAGCCAAAGGTGAGGGAGGATGGGAAAGACCTGACCAGTGACCGTTTCAAGCAGTTGCTCGAAGAACATGGGTGCCAGGTGCTCCATTACAGGAAGATTGGGCAGCCGGATGGCGTCGCGTGGATTGAGTATGGCAGCATCGACACCACCGGCCATAAAGAGGGCTGGAAGCTGGCCAAGCGGCTACCGGACGAGTTGAACGGTCTGTGCGAGATCATCACTATGCTGCTGGATGGCGGATGGAAGAAGGTCAAGGTGGTCACCGACCACGGCTGGCTGTTGATGCCGGGCGGATTGCCCAAGCTTGATCTGCCCAAATACTTGACCGAAACTCGGTGGGGCCGATGCGCCCGGATGAAGGAAGGCGTCCAGAGCGATCTGCCTTCGGTGCCGTGGCACTGGGCCAGCACGGTGCATATCGTGGTGGCGCCCGGTATCGGAGTGTTCAAGACAAGCATGGAATATACGCACGGGGGGTTGAGCTTGCAGGAATGCCTGGTGCCGGAATTAACGATCATCTCTGCCGCGCCCGTCGTGGCCGAGGTTGCCATCTCATCCGTCAAATGGGTTGGGCTGCGTTGCCGTATTCACGCCAGCGCATCGGCGGCAGGGTTGCTGGCGGACATCCGTGAGATGATCGCCGACAAAGCCAGCTCGGTCGTCAGTAATCCCAAGGAAATTGAAGCGGACGGCCAGAGCTCCCTGCTGGTGTCCGATGATCGCAATGCGGGGAAAAAGGTAACGATCGTTTTGGTGGATGCCAGCGACAATGTAGTCGCCAAATTGCCAACAGTGATTGGAGAATGATAATTTATGGAACTTGATGCCATCGACAAACTCGCCGCGAAAGCCTTCGAGGGCTACATCGTGCGGAAGGATTTGGTCAGGAAGTTCAAAGGCCAGTATCCAGTGCCGACCTATGTCGCCGAGTTTCTGCTCGGACGATACTGCTCCTCGACCGATGAGAAGGAGATCGAGGAAGGGTTGAAGGTCGTGCAGAGGCAGTTGGCCGACCGCACCGTGCGTCCCGGCGAGGAGGAATATTTCAAGTCCAAGGCGCGGGAGAGCGGCTCCATCCGCATCATTGACATCATCACGGCCCGGTTGGACGCCAAGACGGACTCCTACGTGGCCGAGCTGCCCAGTCTGCGCCTGCGTGACGTGCGGATTACGCCAGCCTTGGTGCAACAGCACGACCGGATGCTGACGGGCGGCTTTTACGCTGAGATTGAGCTGGTCTATGATGCGACCATCGCCCAGGAACAGTCCGGCCGTCCTTTTGGGGTCGAAAGCATCCGGGAAATCCAGCTTTCCAAGCGGGATGTCCTAGATGGGCTGAACCGTGGGCGGGAGATGTTCAACCTGGAGGAATGGAAACGCTTCCTAATCCGCAGCATCGGTCTCGAACCTGACGCCCTCACGCCGCGCAATCAGGATGTGGTGCTCTTGCGGATAGTTCCCTACCTGGAGCGCAACTACAACATGGTGGAATTGGGGCCGCGTGGCACGGGCAAAAGCCATCTGTTCCAACAGGTTTCGCCCTACGCCCACCTGGTTTCGGGCGGCAAGACGACCGTGGCCCGGATGTTCGTCAACATGGCCAGCGGCCAGCGCGGGTTGGTGTGCCAGTATGACGTGGTGTGCTTTGATGAAATCTCCGGCGTCTCGTTCGACCAAAAGGACGGTGTGAACATCATGAAGGGTTATATGGAGTCCGGGGAGTTCAGCCGCGGCAAAGATAGCATCCGCGCGGATGGCGGCATTGTGATGGTCGGCAATTTCGACGTGGACGTGGAGCACCAGCAGAAGATTGGGCACCTGTTTGGGCCACTGCCGCAAGAGATGCGCAACGACACGGCGTTCCAGGATCGGATTCACTCCTATCTGCCCGGTTGGGATGTGCCCAAGATGTCCGCTCAACTTTTCACCAATCACTTCGGTTTGGTCAGCGATTTCCTGTCGGAGTGCTGGACTCATCTTCGTAAACAAAGCCGGCTGGCGGCGCTCCAAGGCCGGTTGTTTTTCGGCGGGGCGTTGAGCGGACGTGATACCACGGCCGTTCAGAAGACCATCAACGGCCTGCTTAAGCTGCTCTATCCCAATCCTGACGCCGCGATCTCGGAGGAGGCCCTGGAATGGGCTGTGCGGCTGGCGCTGGAATGCCGGCGCCGCGTCAAGGAGCAGCAGAAACGGATTGGGTCGGCGGAGTTCAGGAACACTCACTTCAGTTACACCCTGGGCCAGGAT
>Ga0075522_10000372_pt1 | contig 32256 bp, 45 predicted proteins | sample NGEPerA_FD_74796 | JGI IMG/M metagenome (GOLD analysis project Ga0075522, IMG submission 74796) | Arctic peat soil microbial communities from the Barrow Environmental Observatory site, Barrow, Alaska, USA - NGEE PermafrostL2-A | ecosystem: Environmental > Terrestrial > Soil > Wetlands > Peat ... | reverse complement strand
ACTAAAAAGGTAATAAAATGCAAAAAATAAATTTCAAAAAACTTGGACGAAAACTTATTATTAAAGTTGAGTCGGAACGCCCCTGGTGGCAGCAATTTATTGAGATATAATATATAACCTTAAGGAGGTTTTAAATGGATAACAAGCCTAAGAACAGTGATCAAGGCTCGCTTCTTGATAGCAAGCCAACAGAGGTAAGTACAAATAAGCAACAGGTTACGGCTGCGCCAACTACAAGTAACGACAAGGCTATAGCTAAAAAACAACCAACATTATTACCGGTTCAAAAAATTCAAACTGATGTTATTAAGTTCGCTACAGCTTTATTTGATAAAGAACGCGCTACTGAGTTTGCTACTAGAGTAGCCCTAATAGCTCGTGACAACTCTAAGTTAGCTGAGGCTATAGAAAAGAACCCCGATAGCTTCCTGAGTGCTTATATGGCTAGTGTGAGCTTAAACCTTATGCCTAACACGCCAGAAGGTGATGCCTACATTATCCCTTATGGCGATAAGGTTCAGTTCCAAACCGGCTACAAAGGGTTAATCAAATTAGCCAGGCGCAGTGGCGAAATCAAAACTATTAGCGCAGAGCTTGTTTTTAAAGATGAAGACTTTGAGGTTGAGTATGGTACTGACCGCCGCATTCGTCACACCCCCAACTTCGACATCGATCGTACTAAGTATGAATCTGTTACTAATGCCTACGCTACAGCTCGACTAACTAACGGTGAGGATGTCTTTGTAGTAATGACCAGAAAAGAATTAAATAAAATACAGGCTACCGCCAAGTCTTCTAGTACTGATACCCCTTGGCAAAAATGGCCAGAGAGACAAGCCATAAAGACAGTCCTAAAGCGTCTTACTCAGTTGCTGCCTAAAGACGATGTACTAGCTAAAGCTGTGGCTATGGATAGCCTAGCTGAAGCCGGCAAGCTTAAACTCGACCATGCAGGGAACGTGATTGAAGGTGAACTAGCCGAGCTGCCTAAGTATATTACCGATCAGATCGATGCCGCTAAAAACTTCGAAGACTTACAAACTGTACTTGACGAATTAAATCCTGCTGAGAAAAAACTAGCCCAGCCATTGATTGATAAACGAATGAGTGAGCTATAAGATAATGAGATTTGTCACTAGCGAACAGTACACGCCAGAGTGGTATCAGAGCCGGCTAGGCAAAGCCACAGCCTCACGAGCCAAAGACATGATGGCGTATTCAACTCGTGGTAAGAAGAATCCCGAGACTGACGAGATTGAATATCCAGAACTTGAAGCCCGGGCCAAGTACCGCCGACAATTAGTGACCGAACGCATCTACGGTATGGCTGGTGTCGAAGAAGTTTATGTTAATGAAGCCATGCGCTGGGGTACTTTAAACGAAGGTATAGCTAGGACGGCCTACAAACTATTCTCAGGTAACAAGGTCAGTGAAGAGGGCTTTTGTATTTATCAAATCGAAGACCCTAAGACTGGCAAGCTAGTAGACGTTATGGCTGGCTGTAGTACCGATGGTTTGGTTAACGAAGATGGCAACCTTGAGATTAAAAATCTTACGCCTAGCAATCACTTATATGAGATTGTTTTGCATAACGAGCTACCCGATCAGTTCGAAGATCAGGTTGATTTTCAGTTACTGGTTACTGCTCGAGACTACACCCACTTTGTTGGCTATGACTCTCGTGCGCCACAGGGTATCGATTTATTGGCCGTGAACGTTGAAAGAGACGAAGAACGTGAGCTCAAAATTGCCTATCTTAAAGAAGAGCTATTTAAGTTCTTAGGCGAAGTTGAAAGGGACTATAACTTATTTCTACGCTACCTGCCGCTAGCCGATAGGGTATGTAAAGACTGTGGCATCGTGTTCGCCAGCTACACTAATATTTGCCCAGACTGTTACTCTAATAATATAAGACTTACAAAGATAATTAAACCTGCCGAGCTAACTCTATTAAATAACGTTAAAAAGGCGGTAACGATATGAAAAACAGTTTAGCAGTTTTGCTCACATATAAGGGTCATAGTTATAAGTTAGAAATGGAGTTCGAGGACAAGTCGGTCACCTCAAAAATGCTTATAGAGGCGACAGAATTGTTGGCGACAAATCTCGCTATCGAGCAGGAAGATAACGGCAACTTCCCAAAGTCTGATCTTATAAGAAATAGCGATCTAGAGGGCACAACATGAGAGTAGTACCCAAACGCCCCAGCATTGAAGACGTAGGTCTCGAGAAATATCTTAACGACTCTAAAGCCCTGCACAATGGTCTAGGCTATGCTGAGTTTGTGCAACGAGTTGAACTGCAAGAGCCTAAGACAGTTATCGCCAAGGCGTTCAATGTCGAGAAGCAGACCATCTACCGCTGGATAGAGATATTTGGTAAGAAATCATGAGCCAGAAGAATGTCGAAGCCGGTAAGATAAAGCGTGATAAGTTGCTAGCTATTGACCCTGATTATTATAAAAAAATGGGGGCTCTTGGCGGTGCAAAGGGTCATGGCGGTGGCTTCGCCTACATGAAGGCTCACGGTCAACTGGATAAGGTGAGAGAGCTTGGTCGTAAGGGCGGTGCTCTCGGCAAGAGGACTAAATGAAAGTTGTCGGTATACAACCCAACAAAGACGGTATTATTAGAATCGTTAATATGGTTCGACCCCTATCTTATGGTATCCCTAACGGTATCCCAACTGCCTGGGCAATTATCGATCCGCTAGATAAGACAAAGCCAGCAGCTAATCTTATAGTCATTGACGACAACTCCAATATCGATCCATCACTTGTGCCGGGCTATAGAATAACCCTAGTCGACGAGAAGCACAATAAGATCGTTCACCTGTTTGAACAGCAGCCTAAAATAGCCCTAAGCTTATGAGCGAACATAAAGCGAACACTATTAGCAGTGCCAAAGAGGTCTACCGTGCTCGACGTGAGGCAGGTCTTAGCGGTATTGAGAAGCCAATCATTAAACGCCCAGCCATAGAGCAAATAGGTACAAATCGTAAAAAGACTCGGCGTAAGGTTAAGAACCGCTTATTCACTAAGAAGGGCTACACCAGAGTTATTAAGGTCGATGGTGATAAGCAAGCTATAAACATACCGACCAAGATTGGCTCTAATTTAGATAAATCTGCTCACGCCAACAGTAAAAAAATACATAAGACTGACACTCGAGAAGCATAATTGACTGTTAATTACAGTCAAAATTTGTGATAATATCACTACCGTTATAAATTATAAATCTAAAGATAGGAATAAAATCATGTCGAATCTAATAGTAAGTGCAGAGGGCGAATTATTAAACGTTACTGGCTTCGAGAAGGTAGCCGTTGAGGAAGCTAATAAGCTACTTGATAAGCTCAAAAGTGAGGTAACTGTACTAGAGAATTGGCTAGCATCTAAGGTAGATACTACTGCCGCCCCGGCCGAACCAGTTAACCCACCTGCACCCACCGAGCCAGTTGCCCCGGCACCTGAAGCAGCACCTGAGGTAACTCCAGAGACAAGTGCTAGTGATGTAAGTGTCGAAACACCGGCAACTCCAGCTGAGCCAACAACCCCAGCACCAAGCCTTCAGTAACTAAAAAGGTAAAACAAAAATGATCGAGGTTAAAGATGTAATTGTGTTTGTGCTTAGCACTCTACTTGTTAAGTATATCCTCGTCGAGTGGTCGGCCGATCAGCTTAGTAACTTCTTGAAGTGGTTACTGGTTAAATCTAAGCGTGATCATATTATCTGGGCTCACTATAAAGACCGGGCTATCAACCAGGGCCATAAGGCTAATACTCCCTTTGCCTGCCAAGATGATGCTTGCAAGCAAATTTAGTCGAGTGGCTAAATAGTTGTTGCAAACTATAATAACGAAGCCCCTTATTATACTTTGAGGCTGTAAACTAGAATAAGCTAGCATTGGCTGGCTTGCCCATATACCAATCGATTATCTTTTGAGCACTATCAAAACCAACGGCGAATCTGCCAAAATAACCGGCATTATTAAGTGCCTGCAGCATAGCAGCTTGTTCTTGAATATGTAGATCGCCGGTCAATTTACCTTTACGCGGCCCGGTCTTAAGATATAGGGTCACTCCTTCACGCTTGAGTTCGAGGGCCAGACCGTGGTAACCACGCTGAGAATTATAAATAAAGAGGTCGGGGAAGCCGCGACCCGATTGCATACTAGCTTGATTACGTGCTTGATTCTGGGTTAAGAGTAATCCGCTACCGTAATCACTTCTAAAAATAACGTGAGGATATTGCATTCGCAAATAAGTACAGACCTGCCGCTGCAGGTTCTCTTCATGCTTAACGTGTTTGGGTATATAACGTCTGGGCGGTTGATATGGTCTTAATACCGGTTGTTTCACCAGTACATAATATCACTAGAAAGCGGCAGATGGAGGGGGAGTGTTCGTATTTTGTGCTGGTTTAGCTTCAGTCGGAGTGATGACGGTTGTACTAGGTGGGGTTGTGACTGCTTGAGTGTTAAGAGCAGTTTTAACTTTACCTATAAACTGGTCGGCATCGCTCACGATAAACGTGTGAGCAGCGTTGGCTAGACCTAGTATCCCAACTGCATGACCGGCTAACAATGTCGGGTTGGTGTGGGCTACTGATATAACCTGAGCAAGAGCTGAGGCAGCTACTGATAATATAGCAACTACTGACTGGATAATCTTAGAGCTCTTTAAGCCAAAGACTCGCTTAAATAACTGAACTACAATTGATACGCCAACACCACCGCCTAGATAAGCTAGGGCTGTGCCGACTGTTACTGAACCAAATAATATTTGGTGCATGATTCTACTCCTTTACGTTTTTATTTCTATGTAATAACCTTTGGATAAAGCCGTTGGTGGTCGCGACCTTGGCAATCGTCTTCTCATGCCCGGTCAGATCGTTAACATCTTTATTAAGGTCAGCTACAATTTTGTCAAACTCATCATCGTCCAGATCACCGACTTTAGTGAGAGCAGTTACCGGTATACCAAACCAAGTGCCGTTTGCGGCACTGATAGCCGTTCGATAATACTTAACTCCGTCTCGATCGAATATACCTGCCACATTCACTGTCTGGCCTTTAAGTAGTTCCTTGTCTGGTAGGCCAGATACATCATCGTCGATGTCGTGAATGGTTACTGTCGAGTTGGCTACATACTCAGTAATACCTAAGAACTTGGTATAGCTACTTTGCCAGTTAGTGGGCTTGACTGTAACTTTGATATTCTCGCTACCGTCAGGGTTAGGGGCTGTAGCCTCTGGGGTTGGTACTGCAGTTATAGAAGTAGCCTCAGGCGTTGGTGCTGGGCTAAGATCAACCGTATTAACACCGTTGTTGTTGGTCGGTATACCAGTCGTATCAGCCTCGCCAAAGTCAGCTTGAGTCATGTAGTAACAGGGCTTGTCGTTATCTGTTCGTTGAGCTTTGCCATAAGCCAAGAATGGTGTAGCCTCAGTAAACTGCTCAACAGATACGGCCTTAGTATCGTTAGGGAAGTCAAGAGCCCACTTGTTGGTCGGCTGCTTATTAGTCACTAAATCAAGTGGCGTTTCTAGCTTCGTATAAAGCGTATTAGCAGGCTTTACTGGTGCAGGTGGTAGTGGTGGCACTTCTGGTGCTGGAGGGGCTACAGGGGCTTCTACGATGGCTGGGGGCTGTGAGATTGGAGCAATTACTGGCTGTGGGGCGATCTTAGCATATTCAGCAAATGCTACTGGTTGGCCATAATAGCTACCGGGTAGTTTAACCTTGCCGTCCCAAGAGTCAACAATAGTGCCAGCAACTGGATCAGCCACCTTACAGAAGTGAGTCTCTTTAACTCCTGAGTGACCGGTGTAATAAAACTTAACGATTGAGTTTGATGTCGACGGCCATCCTGCTGTCTGTTCAGTCCCATGATCAACGATTCTTGATACATGAATTGTCGAATCAAAAGCTGCTATAGACTCCCAGCCAAGATCATCTTTAACTCCAGCACCGTCGCTCGGGTCGGCTAGGTAATCATAGTGATCTGTAAAAAAAGCGTTAAGAGTTGCTGGATCGAGAGAGATGCTAAAGGCTTCTTCAAGATTAGAAAAGGCAGTAATAAAACAGCCAATCTCGGCGATCGTATAAGGACCGTTACCTACTTTTTGTTGATAATTAGTTTGTGCGTATGGCATAAATCGTTAACCTTTCTTTAGTTTATCATACCTTAAGCTAGGGCCTCATAACCTATGATTAATCCAGAAACGACATTATCAAAATTAATAGTAAATCCGCCGGAGTCCATACTTACGAATGAAGCACTGGCAATAGGGGTAGTAGAGGCAACAGTGTTGATAGCTATGGCATGTGCAGAAGGATCTGAGTATCGGCTGTAACCAGCACTCTCTGCAAACCAGGCAGTTGTAAATTGACCAGCTGCCGTCATTACACCGTAAGCACCTACTGCCGATGTTGTGTTACTTGTCGGCAAATAAGTGAACCTCACTAGTCGTGGAGTGAATCCAAGACCAGTTACTGAAAGATTACCAGTTGATGCAGGAACCGTAAGTGTACCAAGCTTGACCGGCATTGCTGCAAGTAACTTAGCAAGTGTCACTATAACATCACCGGCAGCCGATGCCTTTACCTTAACTAGAAGATCAGTTAACCCAAAGGTTGTTTCTGTCGGTAATCCTGATAATTTACTACTCATATTTAAGCCTATTGTATCACGACGGAGTCGTTGGGTTATTTATTGTATTTAAGGCGATCAAACCTTTAGTAAGTGTCTCGACAACATTAGTCTGTCGCTTAGGTATTAGACCAAGAGTTAGGGTGGCCTGTTCGGCCTCATAATCGATTCTGACAATCTGAGCTAAGATGCTATCGGCAAAAGTACCAAAGCCATTAAAACCGACGACTTGACCAACGTGAAGGCTATAGATATCAATTACCGTATCAAGCACCGTAACGACAGTCTGGTATTGTTCACCTTTATTCTGAGTTATTTCAGACTTAGCAACTGTGTGGGCGGTAGTTGTGTCGAGAACGTGAGAGTCGGTTGGTCGATCTAACCTTGTTCGGTAATTAGCTACACTACTAGCACTCTGATCATAGGTATAGATATTAGCACCAGATACTAAAGCACCGGTAAAGAATACTGTGTTAATAACATACTCAATCGTAGAGATTAGCTTTATCTGGTTCATGTGCAAACCTTTAGTCAGCACAATATCGGCAGTCACGCTGGCCTGCAAGAAGTAGAAAATGTCTGTACCTAGATCAACATAAAAGTAAAAGCCACTGGGAGACAGAGTAAGCACTTCCTGAATCGCCTCATATATTGTACTGGTAGTAAAGAGTGCCGTTAACGACAACCCTGTAGCTTTGATTGAGCTATTAGAATATTTAATAATACCGCCATTATAACTACCCAGAGCATTAAGTAGCATGTTTGATGGATCTTCACTGGTGAAAGTCGGCTTTGTGTCTGTAGTTGGAGTGTAGGTTTGAAAGTACAAATCACCAGTTATGTTAGCCTGAGTAACCATGCTGTCGGCGTAAACGCTGGTATTTTGGTAAGAGACATTAACTCCATTGGCATCAATACAGGTAACCATTACTACATAGTAAGCTGGTGGTGTACCTGGAAAATTGTAATTAAAAACAAAGTCATAATTAAGAGCTGATGTAGAAGTAATTAACTGACTGGCCGTTGCATCTGGAACAGCGTTAGCAGCTGCTCTAGCCAAGTTAGATACTCCCGAACCGCTGGCATAAATACTTACCGTTACGGCTGGATTATTAGCTATAACTGCTGCTAATTTTAGGGTGATACGATCAATGCCAGTAACACCAGCACCTGGACTGATGGCTTGACCGACTTGCGGTATTGTCTGAGCGGCGTTAATTAAGAAATTACTATTATAACTAGTCTGTGATTGGTCGAGCGTTGGGGCAGTTAATAGCATATAATTTTGCAAATCTTCACCGTCACCATAAGCAATTATAGTTATACTATCGTCCTGAGAATCGCCACCAAACGTTGCTTCACAGTTTTCCATAATGCCATTGAATATAACCTTACCGTTAGGATGCCAGTAATTAACAACTACTATTTGAATAGTATTGCCATTTTTAATAAGAGCATTTTGGCTGGAACTTCCGGGTAGAAATAGTGGTATCTTTCCTTCATCAGTTAGAGTATTACTGTTCTCGTCGGTCAATATATTACCTGCTTCATCAGTTAATACATCTACTGGCAAGGCACTCGTATCAGCAGAAACTGGTATGATTATTGTAGTCTGCGATCCACCGGTGTTGATGTCTTGACTAAATTTTAGGTCGCTACTTGGTATTGGTAGTAACCCCAGAGGTATGCCAAGATTATTCGCAACCTTATAATAGTATTCTTTGAATACACTCGTAGGGGGGGTATGCCAATAAACGGTTATGCGGACGGCATCAACAGAAGCCGTGCCTGTACCGATGGCACTAACAGCAGCCCCAAAGCCACTGTTATTTATGTCTGATGTCGACCAGGTTGTGCCCCATAAATCTGTTGGCGAGCCATATCCAAAGTAATGGTTAGCTGGACTCCAAGCGTCAATACCGGCTTTGGCAGTCCCAGCTAGCGAACCAGCTTTTTGCAGTTGAACATTCTTAGTGCTGACACCTGTACCATAACGCTCGATCTCTACAAAAATACCATCAATTACGGCCGTCGAGGGTAAGTTAAACCCATAACCCGACACTAGTAGATTGTTGGTGCTGCTGGCACTTAGGGTAGCGGTAGCATATACGGCATCGCTTGCCTCAGCATTTGTTGGATTAGTCCAAGCGGTATTAGCACCACTACCACTACTCGCAGTAGTAGGAAACAATGGACCAGTAGGTGACATTACAGATACATCCTTGTATAAACGACTCCTATAGTAAATGTACGACTAGCAAAACTATCGGAATATGACATCGTGTCAGCACCTGGTGCGAACATCGGAAATGCACCCGAGAAGCTAACGGGTAACCCATTAACTGTAACGACTTTATTAACACAGTCGATGACTAGCACATCACCATTTGACCATGTACGGTTAATATATATAGCTTGTCCAGTGCTAGCATTACCCCAAATTATATAACCACCAGTAGTATCACTAACAGCCGTAAGAGTAATGGTCACTATTGGTAACTGGAAAGGAGCAGTACCTAAGAACGTGTAAGAGTCTGAGTAAGTAGATGACGTTCTACCCGAAGCACTTAATGCTGTGGTAGTTGTCGTGTCTTGACCAAATGCCTGAGTACAAGTAAAGGTGACAGTGAAATTAGCCCAAGCTAAGTTCCCCGGACGATCAACCGCCATGTTGGTTGCCGTACATATATATCGCCTAGTACCACCGTTATAATCAATATCTAAGTTAGCATCTTGCTGGACAAAATAACTATCAAAAGTATCAATCAAGGCATCCATGTCGGCAATGTTATCGCTTACCAGTGTACCGGTTATTGTTATCGGTTTAGTGGGATATTCGACGAATGGTATAAAACTCCTGTTAGCGTGAGATAAAGCGTAAGACTGTGCTCGCTTGGTAGGTAAGCCTGCATGGTTAATTGTATTAGTAATGATATTAGCAGTCTGCAAACTATTACCGTTAAATGAGACATTTACACTCATGCAGTTGATCCTTGAGATACTGTTAGCCCCTTGGAGGCGTTAAGAGTATCCTGGTTGATTGAAGCCATTATGCTTGCTATGGTTGCACCATTAGGAGCTTGAACAATAAGATTTTGGATAGTAATATTTTGGCTAGTGTTACTGCTAGCATCGGTACTGCTAATATTTGAAACCGTTGAGGGGCTATTATTTGTATTTAGTGATGGCACTGAACTAACCCCAGTAATAGCCGACTGACCCAACTGAGTGGAAGCCTGAGTCACGGCCGTGTTACTTCCTTGAATACCCTGGACTAAACCCTCCCCAAGATATTGACCGTATTGCATGAATACTTTGGATGGTGAGAATATTTGCGTAACGTCAGTAAAGGCGTGCATAACATCTTTACCAACACCACCAACTACATTTTTGACCTTATCTGCCATGTCTGTGACACCATTGATTAACCCTTGAATTAGATCTTTGCCGGCATTATATAATAGAGACCTAAACCCATGCACAGCATTGGTTATAGTACTTACTATTGAGCCAAAGAAGTTACCTATACCATTCCATATAGCCACCATGCCGTTCCACTCGTCTTGGAATATATGCACAATAAAGCCAACGATCGTATCAAATATAGCCTTTATGCCGTCCCAAAGCCCACTGAAGAACCCGGTTATAGCATTCCAGATATTCTCAACATCTTTTAGGGCATCATCGAATATTTTTGTTATTTGCTTGTGAAACAACTCCCAAATTAGGAGCGCTGGCATAACTGGGGCTAGTAAGATAGCACCAAGCAACTCCCAGTTTCGTTTTATATATCCAACGATGTCATCAAATACATGCTTGATCCAACTCCAGAAATCCATAAACCATTGCTTGACATCATTCCAGTGGGTAATTATCTCATAAGCTATAACTGCTACTGCTGCAATAGCGACAATCCAAATCAGCATCGTAGCATTAAAAGTAATCCAGGCAGCGATTAAGGGCATCATAGCAATTGACCAAGCTATAACACTAGCCACAACTGACCAAATGGCAACTGCCAGCACAGTACCCAAGACCGCACCAATAGCTACTAACAATACCTTATGTTGATCTAGGAATATACCAATCGCTAGAATTGCTGAGCCAAAATCTTCAAGGATTTTTTCTACCTTCTGAATTGCCGGTATCAAATCCTCGGCCATTGTTTTCTTAATAATTGCCAATTTACCAGAGAAAGTATCGGCCGAAGTTGAAGCCTTACCCTGGACTACATCGGCTAGATCAGACATCATTAACTTTTGAGCAGCCGCCACATCAGTAGTTTTCTCAGTTACTTTAGTTAATTTTTCAACCATTTTGCCGTGACTATTTAATGTCGGTACTAACTTTTCAGTTACAGTCTTAGTTGTCTCAAGGGCTTTAACGGCAGCCACCTGATCGGCACTAAACTTAACACCAACTTTTGAAAGAGCTGTCATGCCTGTTGCTGGGTCTTCAAGGCCTTTGCCGAGCAGTTTAGCAGCTTGAGCCATTTCTTCACTGTTGGCCACTGTCTGACCCTTGGTGTTGGCCATTGCCGTTGCCAAGTTAGCGATTTGAGCCGATGCAGCAGGGAATACATCTTTACCTATAGCCTTATAAGTCAGCAATGTATTTTCAGCGGCTAGATTCATTGAGGCTGTAATTGGTAAACCCTTAGCATTAGCATCGGCCATTTTCTGTAATTGAGTTATTGTAAGCCCAACAGCATCATTAGTATTTTTGAGTGTGTTATTTATCTGTCCCGTCGATGAGTTCCAAAGATCAGTATTGGTCTTTGCCTCTGTAAATATACTTTTTAAGCCTTCAAATCCTAAGAATAAAGCGGCCAAGGGGGCTAGAGTTTTTAGCATTGAGCTATTGAATAAATTAAAACCACCACTGGCATCAGCAGCAGCAGCACCACTTGTTTCTATTGCTGGAGTTGCTACCTCGCCTGCAGCAGCTGTGCGATCTAGACTATCGGCATAGGCGTTAATACTTGGTGTACTGTCTATAATCTCGGCCTGTAGAGCACCGACACTATCAGCAGAAGCCTGCAATGCCACCGATGCTTCATCGGTTGCGGTTATGCCTATATTGATTGTTGTGCCTTCGTTCATGATTTGTTTGTATCTTGGAGTTTAGCCTCTGCCTTACATTTTATCTCATAGAGGGGGTCAAACCATAGCGGACGTTGCAAATATTGTTCATAAGTCCAGCCAAACTTCTCCATGACAGAGAGAGCGTTAAACCGCTGATCAACAGTACCGCCCTTATTTTTTATCGCTAGAAAGTAATCTTTTTGTAACTGTTCTCTTAGGCGGTCGGTACTTTTGGGTCGTTAGCCACTACCTTGCTGGTGTTCTCAACGCCCTTGATCTGCTCTTTTATATAATCAACATCTTGCTTTGGTAGAGCAAGTACGGCGTTAACAACATCTGTCGTCACACCGTCAACTGATAGCACCATAAGTTCAAGGGTTTTTTGATCGGCTCTAAACTTGACGGTTGGGTCAACGGCCATAATAACCTTAGTAGCACCGGGGTTTATCTTGACGTTGTTATCACCGGTTGGATTAACCTCTGTCTCGTAGGTGGTCTTGTTGGCGGCCGCTAGTATTGTTTGGATCTCTTGATCGTCAAAGCCACTCATGTAGGCTTTTATAACTACTGATTTACCAGTTAACGGTAAGGTTAGTGTCTTGTTATCTTCCATTTATGACTCCTATGTTAGTGTAGCGTTCGAACTTTTAACTATAATATCTACTGCAGCGTTGTCTGAGGTGTCCTGCTTTGCGAGGTATTTTATCTCAGAATAGTTAATATCGCCAGCTTTAAATTTAGGAGTTGGGTCGTTAGTAGTTAAGTTGTGGAAGGTAATTCTAAATTCATAGGTCGTTGGGCCACCCTCGCCAGTGGTATAAACGAAGTGTCTAACTACACAAGCACTCTTATTAAGGTTGTTGTAGTTAATAACATCCTGTGGTGTATCAAAGTACTTCTTAATCGTAAGAGTACCATCGGCTGGTTTACGGAGTAAGGTAGCAGGGTCTTGACCACCCGATCGGTGTTCGCCCTTATTATCTTTAAACGGATAGCTGTATTCCCATGTTGAGCCCGACTCAACTCGAGTTTGTGCAGCAGCTAAAGCAGCAGTAGCATCTGCCCCAAAGCAGAACTGAGTGTTTGACCATAATATTGGTGAGAGCATTGTAAAGCTAGGCGTTAGAGCCCTAAGTCGAACTGAGTCACCACTTGATAGGGCAGCTACATTGGTGGTAGTTGATATGCTGGTAGCGGTAACTGCACTAACGGTAAAGTTAATTGTTGTACCACCAGAGACTTCGTAGGCTTGCATAATATCACCAATAACTATACCTGTAGCTGGAGCTGGATCGTAATCAGTTAGTAGAGTAATAACATAAGGACTCGTGCCAGCAACGCTAGCTACTTCGCGGCCTTGGAATGAACCAACGGCACTTATTGTAGGCTTGATTTGAACTTCGTTACCGGAGAACGCTGGGGTTAACTTCTCTACCTGACAGCCAAAATATCGTTGGGCGGTGTTGCCGTCAGATACTTCTATAGTATAAGTACTACCAGAGGGGTTGTTTGAAGTCAATGTAAAAGGTTGAATGTAAGGCCCACCACCAGTTCGGCTACCTGCAGTTAGCATCATTGCTACTAGTTTCTCGGCAGTATTAGGCTCGAATACTAGAGTCGTATCGCCCATGTGATCTCGTAGACCCGGCACAACGTTTTGTGTACCAAAAACATTACCTGCTGCAGGGGCTAACTTCTCTAGGTTACGATTGGTTGTCATGCCGAAATCATAAGCCTGACCGAAGTCAGTTGGTGTTAATGCTACGCCGGGGGTTACCTCAACGGCAAAGCCTACATAACCTACATTAAATAATCGTTCTGGCATGGCTACTTAGTCTCCTGATTAGGGTTTGTTTGTGTTTGTGCTGGGGGCACTGGGTTTACAGCTTGAGTCTGAGGAATAGGTGGGGTCGCACTCGGAGTAACTGGCGAATCATTAGCTGCAGGTGGCGTAGATTTATCATTAACAAGTGTAAGCCATGGGCTACTAAGCTCAGTATCGCTCTCGACAGTTCCGTCACCAAGGTTACGTGCATTAGCAAATATCCGACTCTCTTGCCCTTTTTCTATTTGGTATTTATATGGCATGTTGACCTTATATTAAGCTATTGGTATTTAGGTGTCAATGTTAACGACGGTTGAGAACAATCTGTCTCTCGGTAACTGTTACGTCAATAACTGCCTCGGTAGTTGTTGGCATATTCTTTCGCTCGGCCACGTCGTAGTTAATGTGAACATCGTTGTTGATCGTAACTAGTCCGGGGGCAATAGTTGTCTTAAGGGTAAGATTGGTTCGAAGGGCAAACATTAAGGTGTTAGGTAATAGATAGCCGTTGGTTGGATCACGTCCCTCAACAAAAGTCTGGAGCTGTCGCATTATTGTGTAATCAGAGTCAGGAGCACCAAAGCCTGTCTTGTTATTAACGATCAGATGAATATATACCTGCTCAGTAATATCATCGGCCGTAGTTGGGCCTACCTTAAATGTGCCTACGGTCTTTTGCACAATACATGCCGGGTAGCCAGCTTCAGGAATCAGGAAATCATCAGGTACACCTAAGAAGTAAGCCTTAAATGTGTCACCATAAGTGGTTCGAATTAGGCTCATTATTCGTTGAGCAGCATCGGGAAATAGTAATTGATCAGCCATTTTATAGAGTACTTATCTTTGCATTTATATCATCTGTGATAACAGCCTTAATAGTATCTTTAATAGGAGTGTTAATCAACATCATTGGTCGCCATGGTATCTTGGTTCGAGGTGCAGTACTTTGGTGGTACATAAAATATGGTGCTGTGTTGCCGATCGTTAGTGTTCTGCTAGTTGCCTTATAAATAAAACTTCGGCTCATAGTACCAGTAGCCATAAGTGGCACGGTAGTATATTGCCGATAGTGTTTGATCTTATAAGCCTGAGTAGCAGGGGCTAATCTTGGCCAAGGTATAGCATATACGCCACCTTGAGACTTAAACGCCTCACCGCCATAATACCCAACCAGCCAAAGCCCAAGTTGCTCAAAGACATTAGTAAAGTCCTCAAGAACAGTCTTAGCACCCCTTAATATATCTATAGTTCGAGCATCGCCAGAGATAGTAACGCCAATCGCTAGTCCCATTGACTAATACTTTCTGCCGTAATAAATATTGTCGCCTTGATTGCTAGGGTTATTGCCAGATTCTCGTCGCCCAGCTATATCGCTCATTCTAAACTGCCGAGGAGCACCACCGTCATGTCTACTGGCAAAGCTTGTAGTCTTATTTGGCCAGCCACCGATGCCACCAGTTGCACCCGGGCCGTCGAGAGCCTTACCGTCTTTGCCAACCAATACTCGCTCTTTAAGCACTAACTTCTTTAGATCGCCCTGAGCATCAGCTAGCTTGGCTTTGCCGTCAGCAGTTGTACCGGCTGAACTCTGGCCGTATTGATCAAGTAGTAAATGGCCAACAGCTAAGCGAACGACTATATCTCTAAGATAATCGTTAATTGGGGGTTGGAGTGGTGTCTCATAAAACTCATCAAGAGCACCATTAACCTCGTCCTGAGCCGATTGCCGGGCGGCATCGATCATCGTGTCAGTAACATAGGGAGCATACTGGAAGCCAGCACGTTGTCGAATCTCGTCAATTGAAGCATAGTTAACAGTGAAACTACCACGTATCGCCACACTCGAGGCTAGTGACGTTTCGGCAAACGATACCGAGTTGTAGTGAGTGTATTTGTACCAATAGTTGCCACCACCGCTATTATCTGTGTAAGGAGTAGATGTTTGATTCGGAATAATATCAATTGTCGCAATTACACTGAACTCAGTATCGGCAGGCTGACTGTCGTCAACGTTAGCGGCTCGGTAGACTCTGAGCTGATCGCCAAGTAACTGATAGACAGGATCGTATTGAGTGTGAGCGACTTTCGTAGGGCTAGTTGTGGCAATATCTGTCGGGTCGGTAATGCCAGTAATAGCACCTAACTCGGCTACATTACTTCCAATTACGCCAATAAGCACAAAGTTAGTAGTAACAAAATCTGCCGTGTTGTCGACTGGTAGCGAGCTAACGGCAGCAGCAATGTTAGAAGTTAATTGACTCTGAGCGGTTATATTGCCTGAGTCAAAATTTGTGAGAGTTAATGTTTGTGTTGGCATCGTTACTCCTATATTACTACAAGTTGATATTTTCTGGTGAGTTATCAAGGGCGATAGCCACGTCGCTATATTGCCGGCCATAAATCATATTGTCATCATTGTCAGCTACCAATATGCCGCTTTGATTCTGTCGTAATCGGGCAATTAGGTCAATTTGGTTAATATAGATCGGCTTAGTTGGTCTCAGTGGGGTAATAATTGAGGCCTTACCTAACTGAGTCTGGCTTGATATTAGGGCTACTCTAGCTTTACCGAGTTGGGTTCTGTTGCTTAGCATTGATAGGCGAGATTTACCTAATTGGGTCTGTGCGGTAATCGCGGTTAGGCGAGCTTTGCCTAGGTTATTGCGAGTGGTTGTAATAAGAATTGAAGCCTTACCGAGTTGAGTTTTTGAGCTAGCTACACTAATTCTAGATTTACCTAGTTGCTGCTGAGACGAGGTTACTTGGATGCGAGATTTACCACTAATTGTCTGGAGTGTTATTGCTGTTATCCGAGACTTACCAGTAATAGTCTGAAGGGTCAATATTGTAATACGTGATTTACCCAAGATTGTACGAAGAGTTGTATTAGTGACTCGTGACTTACCCGAGATAGTTTGCAAAGTTATTGCCGTAATACGTGCTTTGCCGGGGATAGTTCTTGGCGTGGTGGCAATAATATTAGCCTTGCCGACAATAGTTTGATCGGTAGATATGGTGATTCGCGATTTACCAGTAACCGTTTTAACAGTAATAGCTGTGATTCTAGCTTTACCAGTTTGTAGTTGTAGCGTGGTTACTCTGACTCTAGCCTTACCTAAGATCGTCTGGTCGGTAGGAGTACCAATATTAGCCATACCTAGCTGAGTGCGAGCAGTGGTCGCCGTTACCCTAGATTTGCCTGCGATCGTCTGATCGGTGATTGTGGTAATGCGACCCTTACCAGTTACGGTCTGATCGGTGCTAATAGTAACCCTGGCTTTACCCTGAATTGTCTTTAAATCGGTAGTAGTTATACGACTCTTACCTAAAATCGTTTGTAGAGTGGTGGCCGTTATTCTTGCTTTACCCGGCTGAGTTTTAGGTGTCGAGATAGTTATACGAGATTTGCCAGCTATAGTCTTGACCGTAGTTATAGCGATCCGAGACTTACCGAGCTGGTTTTGTGCGATTGTTGCGGTTATTCTAGCTTTGCCGGTGATGTTCTGGGTAGTCGGCGTAGAACTAGAGTTAACGCCGGGATACGCCTCACCGAAGTAGTTAGAGCCAAAGTAGTTAGAGCCAAACATATAGATCCCCTAGTTAGTAGTTACGCTCCAGCCCTTACCAGTTAAGTTACCTGCGGATATTAAACCAGCAGATGATGGAGTTGAGCTTGTGCCACTGGAAAGGTTAAGTGAACCATTAGAATATCCAGCGGTATCGAGATTAGCTAGAATGTCATCAACTGCGGTTTGAGTTAGTGCATTACCGCCAAAGTTAATGTTGGTACAGTCCAACGTTGAAGATATTATTATAGACGTAAGAAGATTACTTACTAGCTGGAGGTTATTGCCACTATTCCCAGTAGACATTAGCGACAAATCTAGTGATGTAAGTTGAGTGTTGCCAATAGTTAAACTACCAGTAGTAAATGAAGATATATTTAGACTCGTTAGTAAGGCTTCCGATATATTTATGCCGCCGGTCGTAGAAACTACATTTGTGAGTTCTATTGAAACAACACTATTTGTCAGAGAGACAAAACCAATAGTACCAAGTGTTGTTAGGGCAGAGAAGTCTAAGTCTATTCCAGAACCTATGTTATCTATGAGTATCCCCTCGGCAGACGTGAGTGCCGATAAATCGAGTGAAGTACAATCGGGTAACGATAGCTCTATGCCCCCAGCGCCTACCGTAGTTAATGATGGAAAGGCTACAGTAGTAATCGGTGATGCCTTAAGAAATAAACCGTTAGTTACAGTTACAAGTGATGAGAAATCTATAGTGGTTAAAGCGGTTAATGTTTCGATAGTTATGGTGTCATCTATGGTTACGAGGTCGGGACAACTTATATCTGTTACGGTAGCGATATTTTTAGTATCTTCAAGGTCTATCCGTATCAGTTCAGTAGCACTTGAACTGAGAGTTGTTAAAGATGCTGCCTGAAAGATATTACTGAGTAATACTCCGTTAGATACAATTGTGGCAGACTCTATATCAGTTAATGTCTTTGGCGTTTCAGTGTTGGCTATTTGATCGCCGATGGTTATTGCCCTAGCACTTGATCCCTCTTGAACACGAACAATCGTAAACTCAGTATTGCCACTTCCGCCAGAGTTAGCCGCACCCTTGGCAGTTATTCGAATAATCTCGGAATTGCCAATTAAGGGTAGTGGTGTGGCTGTTGGCCAGTCAGTAGCATTATAGGGTGCTGTTACTGAGGGATCAGAGAATTGTGCGGCATCAGCGTTTGACATTGATAGAGTTGTACCAGATGTGTCGGGACTAGGGGCAACCGTTATTGTACCGTAAGCTAATAAATTGTGAGAATCAAATTTCATGTTATATTACTCCTTCTAGCCGACCGCTAGGGTTTGTTGTTTCTTCTTACCATTAACTTCGGTCTCCCAGCCAATAAAATAGCGGTTAACGTAGTGGTGCAGATCACCAATTTGCTTTTGGCTAACGCTCATATCATCGAGAATTGTCGCCTTGACGTTTTGATCAACCCTAGTTTCACGGAAGTAGATTAGTTTAAGATCGTATTTTGTTGGGTCAAAGTTCTGGTTATGCAGGTGCATAGGAATACCATTGGCCATAAATGCACCGGTCTTTAAGTCAACCATTACAGCCTTGTCGCCGTCGATGTGCCTGAGCTCAAAGGCAACAAGATCGTGGTCACGCTCGTTTCTCTCGCGAACGTCGGTAAAAGCACTCCCTGTACCGTCATCTCGGGTTAAGCACTTATCATCGTGGGTTTGTTGAATCGTATAGCCATTGGCGAAGAAAGCGACAAATAACCAATCAAGATGTAGTTTAGCTTGCTGGGGTGCTTGGAGTTGCTGGGACATTGGTTTGGTCTCCTGCTGGCATTGTATTGCCTGGGTTAGTTGTTGGAGCGACTGGTGGCGTTATTGGTGCTGTAGGTGAGGGTTCGACTGGAGTTGGTGTACCAACAGCTTTAAGTAAGTCGTGAGCGGCCGCAGTGGCTTGTGCTTGCTGTTGCAACAACTCATCAGTAATAATCTCTTGACTATCGCTAGACTCATGTATGGCGGCGACGTGAGCTTCGAAGCCTGCCTCGTCTAAGCCGGGGGGGAACTTAATAAAAGCATCGTTAGCAAAGGTGGCAATAATCTCGTTGTTCGCGTCAACGCTTAAGACGGCACTCTCGACTTTTTGAGTTGTGGCGTTAAAGATTTCTTTGGTAAGTACGGTTGGTGTATCTGCCATAATATTATCCTTTCGTTAATTGGTGAGGGCATTTGCCTGCAAGCCGTTTACCCCAGTTGCAGTTTGCGCATAAAACTTGAAAGCCTGGTGGGTAATTATTCTTTTTAAGCCAATAAGGGAGGTTGTTGCCGCCCGAAATATAGCCTTGTTCTTTAACCATTTGTCGGCGGTGGTTTGCGCCGTCGTCATTGATGTGGTCAATTTGTAAGAATAGAATCTCCACCTCACCACAGCAAGCACATTTTGGCTCACCGTTAGAGTAATGAGACAAAGTATCATAGCGCATTTTTTCGATAGCACGTTTTTGAGTAGCATGGAATTTTTCAGGATTTTTCTTGCGCCATTCTTTAATGTACGCATTATGTCTAAGACGGTATGCTTCGCCTGCCGGTGTCTTTTTCCACTCTCGCATATAGGCAGTATGTGCTGTTGGCTTATCATGCTCCCATCTTGACATAGTTCAATTCTACTACATTTGGGTGTTATTGATGGTATTGACTTAACCTGCATAATATATTCTAATCTAGTTCTCATTATATTGAAGCGTTAGCGTTACTTGAGCGGTATCGCCTGGCGAAGCACTGGTAGTTGTCTGAAGTTGAGTCCGTAGATAATTTGTATAACAGGGGTTCGTGGTCAAGGAAGCGGCTGAGGCAGTCGCTGAGTTCTCTGGGCCTGTTGCAGTAAACTGAACTGCTACGCCAGAGCCAATTGATATGGCTGAGGTCATGTTAGTAGTTAGAGCTGCATCGGTCGTGGTTGTTGGGGTGGCATAAACTAGGGCTGTAGCCGTTGAAGTACAGGCAGGCGGCCCCATTAGAGTTAAACCTGTGCTAAATGCTGTAAGAGTATGTGCAAATAACCCGGCACTGACCTGATCAAACGTACCGCTAAAATGACCAAACTGATTCTTAGGATAAGAGTTATTACCGGCAACTATTGGGTCAGAACTATAAGCGGTTGTCGAGTCGTCGATATTCTTCCAGTTAACCTCAATACGTGCAGCAGTTCGGGTTGTGCCTTTTAGGGGTGAGCCAGTCTGTGTACCGTTGTCTTCTTCAAATTCAAATGTTGCTGCCATGTCTATTTTACCTTTCTATATATGCTTCAATGCTAAAAACTCGATCGCTAGCCTCGCCACTGCCGATTAAAGTAGCATGACCCCAAGTCATATAGCTGCCAGTTGCTGTGGTAGCAATGCTATCGCCGCCAATAACTTCGCTGTTGGCAGTAATAGTAATGGTATGGCTACTTACGGAACTGGTGCTAGTTACTAAGGCATGTGCTGGTGTACCAACAAACATGTCAGTGCCAGCAACGCCTGTACCATTGATTGTCTTAGCTAAACTAAGCAATGTAGCATCGGCACTTGCACCAATTTTAACGTCATAAAGCTGGGCCAAAGTATTTTTAAAGCGGTAAACGGTTGTGCCAATAGTAACGGTGTTGCCGTCAGCAGCGTTATTAGTGTTACCGTCAGTTAAAATGCCCTGGGCGGCTGTATCGCCAGCAACGGCTATCATTAGCCAGCTATCACCGGCTTTGTTGGCTATTGGAAAGGCCAAGGGGTTACTGTTAGCATCTGCTAAGGCAATCTCTTTGCTGTTGGCGGCAAGGGTTGATATGGTGTAATAACCGCTGACTACCACACTATAGCTGCTGCCTGTTAGACTGGCTGGTGGAGTAATAATAAGGCCACGAACTAGGCCGTTTAGATCGTTACCAAGTACATCGCTAATACTGGCTGATCCAGCCGGTATAGTCACGCTTGATGTGTAGTGCTGTATTCGGTATTTAGGTTCAGCCATGAGTTAAACTCTCTAGCTGACTTGTGCAGCTGTCTTAGCTACTTCATCAGGTGTAGGTTGACCGGCAACTGGGGCATCAGGCGTAGCTGGTGCTGCAGGTGGTGTAACCTGGTCGTTATTTGAAGTAGTGTTTGTATTACTTGGATCGGTGGTTGAAGAGTCGGTTGACGGAACTGAATCGCTGGCTGAAGCTGGGTCGCTTGCCGGTACTAAAGGGTCATTGCCAGTTTCAACCTCCGCACCTGAGTTATCAGTTGTTGATGTGTTGTCTTGAGCACTATTATCAGCTGGTGCTGCTTGTTCGTCAATTGCATCAGACGTGGTGGGGTTTGTGTTTTCTGCACCATTATCGGTATTTTCTGGTGGGGTTGTGTCTTCAGTGTTAGTCTTAGCAGGCTTTGATTTGCTACCCTTAGTCTCAAGTTCTTGGATAACTTGGGCATCGAGCAGGTCTTGAGTAGCTTGTTCGTCAAGATCGGCAATAACATCACCTATATCATATACGGTGTTATTATGGTTGATTCGGGCTGTAGCTACATACTGTGGCATAATTTAAACTCCTATTATGTTGTTGACTGGGTGGCAAGAGCGATTTCGGTACTTACAAAACAGATCGCAAAGTTATGAGAAGCATTAGGAGCAGTAGTTGTAGTAACGGTATTGCTCTCGATCGCGGTAGCCGAATTAACTTGAGCTGAGATCGCTTCATTAGTTCCGTCAACTGCCTCCATTAAGATAAATCGGTTGGATAGTAGTCGATCAAGACCAAGCTTTACACCGATACCAACACTCACAGTATCGCTACCGTTATTGGTATAGACAGGGAGATCAACACTTGTAACTGTCGCGAAGGCTTTAGCACCGACAACAGTTGCAGTACCACTTAAGGCGATTGTCTCAGAGATAACTGCTCCACGAATATTTGTACCGTGAATTACCACATTACCGGCTTGACCACTGAAACCACCGGTAATACTGATATTACGTGGGAAGTCTGGGTTAACTAGCCCAGTTGTGTAACCCGGCTGAGTTGTAACGAGTAGGGCTGTTGCAGCAAGTATTTTTGTAGCACTAGAAGCCAACGGAGCAGTCCAAGTCTGAACTCGGATGTAACCCTTTTTGCTCATTGCTTCAGCAAATACTATGCGTTCGTTGTCGTTACGGATCAATGCACCCATCCTAGACTCCTTACGCTACAGCGTTTTTAATCAAGTAAAATGCTTCTGGGCCAACTACTTGAGGTACATAGTAGTCGTTATTTCGAATCCACTTAGTCTTTTTCTTCTGTTCGAACCAGCTATCAACGTAGCGACCATTGTTGAGCACGAATGTATAGCCACCATTAACTGTTCGTAGACTTGGAGCACCGGTAATATAGGCTAGTAAAGCGTTCTTACCCCAGACAAATGAATTGCTGGCTGTTAAACCTTCGCCTGCAGTATCCTCGACTGCACTTGAGACTAAGATTCGGGTAATGCCGAACTGACCAAGTAGGGTAGTCATGAGCTCTAGGGTCAATGATGCTAGACCTGAGTATTTAACTCGCTCTAGAAAGTCAGGGTGTTGCTGTAAGACAGAGAATGTTAAGAACGATAGGATCAAGGTATTAGCCGGTCGTAGACCGTATAGGCGTTGTTGCTGAGTAGCAGTCTTAAGATCTTCAAATGGAGTTGAGTTAGCGTAATCATTCCACTGACTTGTACCAGACAATGTTGTGTTCTGAGTCATAATAGCTGTGTTACCGCAGGCGGTAGCAACTATTCGCTCTTTAACTAAGGCCATCATTTCACTTAGAGCGTTAACAATATCAATTTCTGTATCAAGAGGTGCTTCGGTCATTTCGTCCTGATCGAAGTCGATGCCGTCCATAAGTTCGTGACCAGTAAGTGGGCCAAATGGCTTGCTAGTAACACTATATTGAGCTTGCTTGGTGTCACCGAATCTAGTTCGAGTGTCATCAACGACTTCTTTTAGATTCTCTTTACCGTAGAAGTAGATGTTAAATCGCTTCTTGGCAACATTGACGACAGGGAATACCTGCTCGGCAATAAACTGCATTGGATCGTTACGATATGCCTGGCTAACGTTTGTTAGTGGTATATCTGGGGTAAAAAATTGGCCTTGCATATTGTTAGTTCCTTTTTATTTATTAGTTACCGTATTTATGATTTGCTGGTAAGTATTCAATGACTTGCCCAGCTGCACCAGCTTCTTGAGCATAACCAATTATCTGATTAGTTGAAGTGGTAGTAGTAATTGCACCAGAATCTGAAGAGGCAGTAAGGGCATCACCAATTGCTACACCGGAAGAGTTGGCACTTACGACAACTTTGAATGTACCAGAACCATTGCGGCCCATGACCGAAGCGGTCTCACCAGCTACTGGCTGGTTGTTAAGAACACCAAGTATATTAGCGTCCGTTGCAGAAGTGGTCATTACAACCGATCGCCCGGTTGGGTTAGTTGCATCTGCTTGATAGCTTACAATTCTAAATAAGCAATTTGAGGGAGCAGTACCGGTTGGGTTTACACCACTAAGGTCTGCACCTGCTACTCGATCAATGTATCTACCTTCTGAATAATTGGCCATGTTAAACTCCTACTCCTGTGAATTTAGTTTTTTGCTCAATACCGTCCTGAGTCGACAAAGCCTCATTCTCGCGAATGGCTTGCTTGAGGGCATCTGAGTATAGTAATTCCTTACCACCCTTAGCAGCCTCTTCGACTTTCTTATTAGCAATTACGTGCAGTTGGTCTCGGGCAGTATTACCGGCATGAGTGTCCTCGCCAGAACCAATCTCATTAGACAATAATTCGTTAGAAGGTAATGCCGCAAGGTCTGCTTCAAGTGCAGTTCGCTCAGCTGTGTCAACTGACAATAATCGCTTAGTCCAATTCTCTGCAGCATCTTGTTTGATAGCACCACGCTTAACATGAGCTTCAACAACAGTATTAGCTTTCTCGGTCTTGAATTCTAGGGCTGTAGCCTCAAGTGAGTCAAGTCGAGTCTTATCAACTGACTCGTCGCTGGCGTTAATAACTTTCTTTTCACCAGACTTAATTGAAGCAAGAAGTTCTTTATTTTCTGGTGTTAATAATGCCTTATCCTCGGCAGATAGTTCTTCCTTGGCTTCCATGTCGAACTTCTTAATCTCTTCAACTGACAGTTCACTACGATGCTCTTCCAAAAAAGCCTTCTCTTCGGTACTTAGGCTGTTGGCTTCTTTGATTCTAATTTGATCGAGTGTCATTTCTAGCTCCTTGTTTGGTTTTTCGCTTATAAAAATTACTTTATCATACTCAAGTTTGTTGTCCAAATCGTCTTCGGCGGATGCTCGAATCGGACTCATTCCACGTAGAAATGGTATATTAGTTAATCCTGCTCCGTCAAGTACATTAGCAACTTTCTCTTTTAAATCCTGTGGATTCGGCCACATACTGAGTTTGCCGTTCTTCCTACCAAAATATCCGCTGGGGCTAATCATTTTAAACTCGCCACTCATAACCGCTTTACTTCCGGCATCAGTCCATTCAATTGGTGTAGCAAATAATTTACCCTGAGTTGGGTCGTTATGATCAATGTCTAGTTCAAGTCCCTTGATCCAAGCACCAGCCTGAGCAGCGTAGTTGTGCATGAAGTCGATCGCCAACCCAGTCGAAGCATCGGCCGTTGGGAAGCCTATTTTATTATCAAAGTTCTCTTTAATTTGCTTAAGGTCATCTAGGTTAATTGTAAAATTACCCTTCATTGAATCAGGCCAGTTGCCGGTCTGCATAATCATAATTCGACTAGGTGGCTGACCACTGGCATCAAGTTCAACTTTACTCACTCGGTACATTTTAATGTTCGGGTCGTCGGTTTTTAGCATGTTGATTTAATAATCTACTAGCCAAAAGATATTGTCAACCTTGCAAGCCGTCCCACTCTTGTTGGTAAATTAGCCGGTCGCCACAAAGGCAATTTGGGTGGGCAGTTGGCTCATCATCACCAGAGTCAAAGGTATCATCAATTGCGATTGGGCCTTCATCAGCGTTGGCCTGACATATATCGCATGGATCATCGGCTGTCTCCCACTCTTTACCTACAGCATCACTCTGACTGGCAAACTCACTTAAGCCGGCTTGATAAGCATTAACCGATTCAGTATTAGCGATCATTACTGCTCTTGCTGGGTTAGAAATAACTGTTTGCATATCAGCTATTGCCTCATCAGTAGTAGCTCCAGTCGCCAGACTAGTTTTAACCGACTGCATAATGTCGTTTCTTACAGTATCGAGTACATCATAAGCAGGGTTTGGATTATCGATTATACTGCCGTCCTTGGCCACTGACTTACCAACTAGCCCGGCAATTTGCTTGAGGCTTAATTGTTGAATAATTGCATCGGTACTTTGGATACCGAGAGGTATATTGTAGGTCTCTTGACCGGCAACTGCCCCAGCAGCAATTAAATTGTTAATAACCTTGTAATTGACCTTAATGAAGTTAGTATCCCAGTTAGCTATTGTCTCGCCATTTACGATCACATCTACCTTGTAATCAAGGCTAACTTGGTAATTATAGTGATCCCAATTAACAAAGTTCGGTGCATCTTTAGCCATTTCTTTAAAAAACTTTGTTAGCAATACAGTAAACTTGGCGGTTTGATCGATAAGTTCTTTGTGTTGATCAGGTGCTTTGAAATAAGATTTTGCCCAACCTTCAGTCGACAATATCATGGCAGTGATCTTAACTGCTTCAAGTTCTAGCTCAGTCATGCTAAAAACCTGCGAACGCACCAAGTAGTTGCTTCTGGGCAGCACGAGCATTATCAATCGCTGCCTTGGTCTTAGCAGCTTTTTTAGCCTCAAGAGCACCCTCAGCATCATCTAGCTTAGGATCGCCGTTAGTATCTGGTAGACCTTGCTTGGGTGTAGGCGTAACAACTGGGTTGGCAGGATCAACAGGCACGCCCGGTTGACCAAATACTGGCGGTGCAGGTTTATTGGCCGCAACTTTCTCGTCATAAGCCTCAACTTCCTCGTCGGTCATCTCAGGTATGTCGAATAATTTACGCAGTAGATTCTCAACTTCGGCTGAAGGTTGCATTGCCCCAGCTGTAAATACGGCCGCAATAGCAGTTGATACGCTGATCATGTCTTCATCATCAATGCCGGTACATTTTAGTTGTGGGTAACCGTTCTCGAGATTTGAGTAGTTAAGATCAACCCACCTTTGTACCACGTCTCGTGTAATGGCATCTTTAACGATTTGTACTACGGCTTGAATAGACTTAACGAACATTGAACTGTGATCGGCACTAACGGCTTTTGACCCAGCACTATCGTTAGAGCCTAACAATAAGAATTGTGCCAAGACCGACAGCAATATCTGGTGATCTTGATATTCAATTGTCGGAATAATCTCTTTGGTGGTACTACCTTTCATATCAGTAAAGCCGATTTCTATGCTGTCTGGGTATTCAAAATAAGCCTCTTCATTAGCTCGTTGTTGGCGTAACATATCTCTGGCATCCTCAAGTTCAGTCTCGTCAGTCGTCAAACCATTAACATTTTTTTTGATATAAGGTATCCCAAGCCCCATTTTCTCTAGGCTAATAGCGTTCATGATCTCAAGCGAGTCCTTGATCTTCCAAGGTTTGTAGATATATCTCAGCAAGCTAACGCCGAGGTAGTTCTCACCCTCTTGCTCGTTAACTACATAAAGTAGCTTCTGCCGAGGGATATTAACGCTACCACCTGAGGGCAATATCTGAGTAATACCTGGAGTATCGTCGTCTTGTGACCACTTAAGTATCGATCGTTGCTTACGACTGGCGATCTTAGCGAAGCCAATATATGGACCGTTCTCGTCCTCGGTATTCTCAAAGACTTCCTCGGCAACAAAGTGCCCAAAGTCTAGGAATGTTAATACCTCTCTAAGCAAATCATGAAAGATGATCTTGCGACCCATAAGCTCACGCTTCATGCGATCACAAACCTCAATGTCGACTTCGTCCTTACTAGCCGGGTCAAAGTCCCAATCAGCACCAAGTATTGGTTGCTTAATAATCGAAAGTGCCGCGTGAACTGTAGCATCACTTTTACGCATAACGTCATAGACCTGTAAAGCATATTTACCTTGCAGATCAATCGAGTATTCCTCAGCGGTTATGTAGCCCTTAAAGAAGTAAGTACCTGATTTTCCAATTGGTTGCTGAGCCTGAGGGGGTAAGGATATGGCTGGCGTATTGGTTGGTTGAGTCGGTTGGTTATCCATTTAAGTCTATTCTACCACCCACGTTGATTTAAGCTACCAAGACTTGATGTATAAGGTTTAATCTTTGCTTCTCGGTCATCTGGGTTTATTGGTGCAGTTGTATTGCGAACCGAACGCTTGCCACCAGCAAAGGCTAATACCAACGAGTCAGATCGGTCGGGCGATCGGCCGCCTGTTCTCTTTTTGTATTCATCTTTTGACTCGACCTTAATTTTGCCGTTAGGCAATATCGACCAACGCCTGGCGATCAATTCATCACGTAATTGTACGTCATTTGGCAGGGCGATCTGGTGCTTAAAGAACCAAGTCCGCAGATTCCAATATAACTCGCTGGTAATGTCGTGAAACTTGTCTGGCTCTCGCATCAACTCTTTGCTCGAGAAGTTGTAGGCAACTAATTGGTATTGGTGAACCGGCTTACCTGCCCGGCGTTGTTCAATACCACCAATTTGTCTAAGGCGGTCTGTTGTGCCGCCACCATTACCGGTATCGTCAATATCGACTCTGGTATTGGGATCGAGTGGGTTAATAATTACCAGTATCTTATCGGCTGAGTCCATCAGACTAGTCTTATTCCAAACGATCTGCCTCTCAACCCAACCACCATGCCGGGGCGTATCAACAGTTGAGTCGTTACCGTACCTTGCCATATCGACTCCATGTTCTGGTGGGCCATCAGGTATATCCCAACCAGATAACTCGGCATAAGTCTTGCCGCTGGCTTCATCAACACCAGACATGTTCATTGCCAGCATAACAAGGTCGGTTGGAATCAATTGTTGTTCAGCATGAGTTGGGAACTCGCCCATGACCAACGCTTGCCAGGCGGCCGAATCTTGACCCCACTCGTAGAAACGACCATAAACTGTCGCCGGGTCGATTAAAGCCGTGAACGTTGGATCGAGCCGTGATTGTATTTCGGCATTAACCTGCCTAATAAAGTCAACTTGGTCAGTACCCTCAGGTGGCTTGAACATAGCAACTAGGTCTTCAACTGTCTTGATTCCCAGGGCCGTAAAGTTAGGCGAGTCAAACGCCGAGATCGTAAAGCACCGTGCACCAAGTTGTGGTTTATCAAAGTAATCAAAGAACGTGCCGCTAGGCTTGGTTGGGTTACCGATCAGCAAGATGTGAGCATTAACGTTTGGCGTAATAGCAGCAACGCCCTTGAATATTGGCTCATCAACGCCACCTGCCTCGTCAACAACAACAAGTAGATGATCAGCGTGGTAACCAAAAAAGTTCTCAGGTCGGTTGGTCGATCGCCCAACGGCATACCACTTCTCACCTAAACTTAGCCCGGCAGTCAAGACTTCGTTATCGGTTAGCTTGAACTTTGATAATTTAACAGTCGTAGCGATCTCTCGCCAAAGTACGTCAGTAACCTGCGACCAAGTTGGTGCAGTTGTAACAACAATCGAGTCTTCGTAGAGCATCAGCCAGGTAACAACGATTCTGGCAGCGATAAAACTCTTGCCAACTGAGTTACAAGTCTTAACGGCTGTTATTTTGTTAACAAATACTGACTTAGTGATCTCAACCTGCATATCCCAACACTTAGCACCCAGCACCTCGGTAACAAAGTCTTGAGGCTCTTTGAGATAAATATCTCTTAGAAAGTCGATGTCCTCTTTAGTCGCTTGTGGTGGCATTTGTCGTACTTTCGACCTGCTTACGTTTAGCAGCTACTAGCGATGCCCATGATTCACCCTCATGTTTGACGATCTCTCGCTGTACCGGCAATTGTAGGTTGCCATAATGACCTAGAAAGGTCTTTAGTGCATCAACCGCTGCTCGTTTGTCGCCCGATTGCATGCCTAGTAAGAATAATTGATTCCAGGCAGCTGATACTCGAGCCACAGGTATTATTTCGTTACGACGTTTCTCAACCAACTCAGCAAGGTTTGGTGTATTGGTTCGCCATCGCCATGTTGTAGCCCGGTCAACATTAAACGCTTCGCAGAACTCACCAAGTGTCATTTGCCGAACATGATTAGTAAATGTCTTAGGGTTGCCTCGTTCGTCGGTGCCCTTATACTCTTCGTCAATGATCAATCCGCCAAGAGCGCGCCAAGTTATATAACCCTCGAACGCATCAAGTTTTCTGGGTTTTATCTCTGTTTTAACATTTTGGTCTGTTGCACTGGGTTGCATGATTTAAGCATATCACAAGGGAGTGTAGTTGCCATGAATTGGACAAGTTGGATCTATTTCGAGAGGAGCACAAGTACATCTATTAGGGTTGTTAAGTTCACTAACATGATTGGGTATCGGGAATCGATTAGCACCAGGTGGATCGTCTGGCTTCTCTAAGCTAGTTGTCTTACCCATGCGAATAAAAGCCTGAGCCTCTTCAAGTCGGGCCATAGCTTTATTACGCCACGGCTGAACGATAGATTTATCTGATTTAATATTTGCAACAATATCTTGAATCTCTTGGTCGTAGTTCATTGATTCATTCTCATTTGGTTAATCATAAACTTTACTACCTGGTCGATCGTCATACCAATTTGATAAAAACTATGTATCGATTTTATAAAATCCTCATTACCTTTGATCATCGCACCATACAAGACCTCTTTACAGAACGTCTGGAAGTCAGCATCTTGGTTAATTAGTTTTCTAAAGTCTACATCAATCATTTCTTATCCCTCTTAGCCTTAATATCATCAATCACTTTCCTAGCTGAGCTATATCCAGATCCTTCTGCTGGTCTAGTTCTAGCATGACTTTCTTTTATAGCCAAATCTTCGTCTGCTCGAACTGCCTTAGCGTAAGTCTTTTTATTTAAACCCTGCGGCTTGTCCGCAATAGTATTAGAATTATATTTAATAATATTAGATCTAATAGAATGCGATACTGTATCATGGGGTATAGATAGAGTATCCAAAAGTTGTGTTTGTTTTGATCCCTCTGGCTTAGGACTACCGAAGTCTTTAGGCCAATCAACGTGTTGTAAAATGTGCGGAGGAACGGTCGATAAAGCGATTTCTATACCAGTTTTTATCTTCGGCGACTTATATGCCTGATTTTTAATACCATTTCGCAATATTACCCAACCATCTTTGTAATAAACTTTGGGCTCTAATCGTTTAAGCATATTTATAAGTAGATCGCGTTCGAAGCCAGTCTCGAAGCCCATAAACTTAAGACTAAGCTCATATACTCCTGCAATCGTCGTATGGTAGTTAGTGAATAGGTAGATAAATAAATAGCGATCCATCGGATTAAGGTTATCTACTACCCAAGGATCAGACCAGAAATCCGTATCGATCATTCGTTTCTTGCCCATTATTTCTTACCTCGCACGATCTCTATAATTCTCTCGAGCTTACTGGGATGATAATAAATATTCATGCTGGGCCAACGTCGCTTAAATATCTTAGCCTGTCGCTTTGACCGGGCGACTATATTATTGCTACGATACCAAACGCTGGTAGTGCCAACTTGATCAGTCATAGCACCGTATCCAATACTAAGTTACGCTCGATCATACCATCGCTAATAAAGTGCTGCAGCCAATCGCCACATACGCTATTATCTAGCCCTGTCGAACTCGCCATATCTTCAATTATAATTTTTTTACCGTCGTATTCAAATGATAAAGCGTAGTACAGACAGAACTTACCGAATGGCGGTAGTCCTTTAACGTAGTTATGCGTCCAGAACTCAGCCGCAGATACCTTTGTTGCCATTTAAAAAGACCCTTCGATCGGGGTCTTTACAAGAGATCATTCCATGTAGTGCTTTAAAAGTACCACAAATAATGCCCACTTGGCAAGCCCCTTAGTTAGAAATATCACTGACTCAATTACTACATGGAATCAGTACTCATCATCATAGACCTTCCGCGTACCTAAATACAAACAATAAAAAATACATCATCCACAGGGGATATGTGCATATCTTGGGTATAAGGCTCGTATGATAAGATAGAAACTAGAAAGTTATAACAAACATCATGCAAGAAAACGACAAAACCCAAGCTATATTCGGAGCATTTGACGGCCTAACTTCTGGGCTCGGAGTGCTAATTGCCTTGCTCTTGCAACACCAAGGTCAGATTCACCTGTTTAATATCGTGCTCGGTCTTGCTGTAAGCTCGGGCTTATCCATGGGATATGGCGAATGGTTAGCTGACGGTGAGGGTGTCGAACGTCGAGCATTCGTGATCGGGGGAGCTACTGGGCTTGGTACATTCATACCAGCACTGCCGTTTATTTTATTACATGGTTTCTTCGCCTATGCTTTTAGTCTGATAGGTATGTACCTAACCTGCATGTATGTTGGTCGGCTTCGTGGCCGAGATCCAAAGCTAACTCGTGAGGTCTTCTACGGCGTGTTATTAGTCACAGTCTTGGTGGTTATTTGTGAATGGGTTACTGGTGGCATCGCATGATCAACAAGTTACCAACGCTTAAAAGCTGCAGTAACAACCATAACCCAATAATGTACGATGCTAAAGAGTGCCCACTTTGTGTGGCCCTACTCAACATGGACGACATAGTTGATGCTAAAACCGACATCGATCAAGACAATATATTTGATCTATTCAGCCAAGTTGGGGTGCTCAATAAGCGTGTCCGTAAGATCGAGCAGCACTTAGGTATCCAATTCAAGAGGCATTTTTGGTCAAAGCCAATAAATAATGATGATATTTCGATGTCTGAGGATCAGACACAGGGCAAGTCACCTGGCCAAGCTCTGTTCTAGGCACTAAAAAACCGGCACAGAGCATGATGGCATCTATACCGGTTATAAGTGGGCCACCCTCATTATTTATTATCTGCCGTCTTACCCTAGCAGAAGCGTCGACTTGCTCGCAGGCAGCTGAACGCCCTTGAATCGGTAGGGGTTTCCTCGACATCGCTGAGACCCAGAGACATATTAACACG
>Ga0075522_10000371_pt1 | contig 32303 bp, 18 predicted proteins | sample NGEPerA_FD_74796 | JGI IMG/M metagenome (GOLD analysis project Ga0075522, IMG submission 74796) | Arctic peat soil microbial communities from the Barrow Environmental Observatory site, Barrow, Alaska, USA - NGEE PermafrostL2-A | ecosystem: Environmental > Terrestrial > Soil > Wetlands > Peat ... | reverse complement strand
CTCATGAGAACGACGTGGCCGCCGCCTCGCTCGCGCAGTCGCGGCAGCGCCGCGTTCACCACCCGAACGGCGCCCCAGAAGTTCGTGTTGAACTGCGCCTTCGCGTCCTCGATCGACGTGTGCTCGGCTGCACCGGCGAGTCCCCACCCGGCACAGGCGAGGACGGCATTCAACTCGCCAAATTCGGTGGGGAACTGTTCGAACGCACGCTCGACTGAGCCATCGTCGTCGACGTCCATTTGTATTCCCCGCCACGAACCATCCGACGTGCCTCTGCGACTGGCGCCGAGTACGTTCCATCCCGAGGTCGCGAGATGATTGGCGCACTCGCGGCCGATGCCCGCCGACGCGCCGGTGATGAGAATGACTGACTTGTTCATGGGACACTCTTGCCTACCGCGAAACGCGCGTCAAACGCCAGATCTTCGCGCCGTACCCAACCTACGTGTAACAGGAAAATGTAAGGATGGGTTCGTGGCAAAGAGATACCAGCGAGTTCCAGAGCTCATATTGGGATTCGACACCGAGACCACGGGGCTCAGTGTCTCGAGCGAGCGGGCTATCTCCTACGGATTCTCCGCCTATCGTTTCGGAGTCCCGGTCTGGTCCGAACAGTTCTTCGTCATTCCTGATCGTCCAATCTCACCCGGCGCAAAGCGCGTGCATGGTCTTTCGATTGAGGACATAGAGGCCAAACGCGGGAGTGAACGGGTTTACAGCGTCGAGATGGGACTAACGCGCACGATTCAGATTCTTCACCACTTCCACGAACAGGGCGCTTATGTGGTTGGTTCGAACGTCGTGCGATTCGACTTAGAGATGCTCCGTCGAAGTTGCATCTCGGTGCTCGGAATCGAACTGAACAACGCCTACTTTGACATCTCGCTCCTGCGCATCATCGACGTCGTCGATCACGATCTGGCGATCGAGCCCAGTCGAGAGTTTCGCCCCCGACGAGGGCAGCAGCATTTATGTCGTCACTACGGCGTGAAACCGGGTGGTCACGACGCATTGAGCGACTCGCGCGCGGCCGTTGAAGTATTCCTCGAACAAGTGGTCTTCAATAACGCGGGCCAAGCTTCGTTCGACCTCATTTCCGACCCGTCGGTCTACGCTGCGTCATTCGAGTCGCGTTAGACACGTATATATTGTCGGTGAATTCGAACTTCGCCGAACGACAAGATTGGCGCAGACTTCTTGCTGGATTTTCTAGAGCCAGCTCCGACGTTTGAAGACGAAATAGAGAGATATGGACGTGGCGAACATCAGTCCAATCGCCAGCGGATAGCCGTAGAACCAGCGGAGTTCTGGCATGTGTTTGAAGTTCATTCCGTAAATGGTTCCGACGAGAGTGGGAGCAAACAAGATTGCGGCCCAAGCGGAGATTTTCTTGACCTCCTCATTCTGAGCCAAGCTTGCCATGGTGAGTCTCCTCATTTCATCGTTCTGCTGCTGACTTACAAGGGTCGAGTTGACGGTGAGGGCACTTTGTAGCAAGATGCGAAATGCATCGGCGCGCTCGATAATCCGAATGGCGTGGTCAGTCACATCGCGCAAATTCCGTTGGAGTTCAACATCAACTTCATAGTTTTCGAATCCGTTCTCAAGAGCGGCCAACATTTCGAGAAGTGGATGTGTCGCTCGTTGAAACTCGATTACTTCGCGAGTGAGATCGTAGATGCGACGTGACACGGACGGGTCGCTTTTGAAAAGTTGGTCCTCGATTTCGTCAATATCATTCTCGAGTCCCACGATCACTGGTGCATACTCGTCGACGACCTGGTCCAAGATCGCGTAGAGGATCGCTTCGGGTCCGAGTTTGAGCAATTCTGGTGCTTCTTCTAGACGCTGGCGCACGAGAGCGAGATCCGGGGTTTCGGCATGCCGGATAGTCACCACGAAATCTCGTCCGGTAAAGATGTGGAGTTCGCCAAATTCGACTTCTTCGGTGACATCGATGTACTGCGCGGGACGCAATACCGTAAAGAGCGTCGTCCCATAACGTTCGATCTTCGGCCGCTGATGGGCGGCGATAGCGTCCTCTACGGCGAGTTCCGGCAGTTCGAACTCACGAGCCACGGACCGGATTTCTTCAACGTCTGGTCGGTAGAGCCCGATCCAGGCCATACCCTTTCTCTCGCGCAGCACCTCGTAGGTCTCTTCGAGGCTCTTCGGGTCCGCGCTGCGCCGACCGTTTACGTACACAGCGTTATTCACTATTGGCATGTTGACCTCGACTGCTCCGTTTCAGTATGCAATGTCGTGACGACCGACGTTATCGACAGATCTCCAGACCTTGAGAATGCTGAAAATGGTAGGGTGGTGTCCCTTAGGGGCCGTTGGCGCAGTCTGGTAGCGCACTTGCATGACACGCAAGGGGTCGCAGGTTCAAGTCCTGCACGGCCCACTAACAAAATCCCTGGTGAGAGCCAGTGACCTCAGACCTCATTTAACCATAAACACGCCTCAAGCGACCGTTGTCAGCAGTTGTGTCAGCAACGAGAAAACGGGGCATTGTGTCAGGTTCTAGAGGCAACGGCGAAGGTTCAATTTATCAGCGGTCGTCAGACAGACGCTGGCTCGGTGTAGTGACAACCGGGCGCGATAGCAATGGACGAGTCGTTCGCAAGACCGTTTCGGCGAAGACCCGGGCCGAGGTGGTTCTCAAACTGAAGAAGCTCCAGCGACAACTCGACGACGGACTGCCCGCTCCCGATATGAAAATGACGGTGGCTCAGTTGCTTAATCAGTGGCACGACGACGTCCTGCGACACCAAGTGGCTCCGAGCGCAGCGCTGAGCTATTGGACGATTGCGAAACATCACATCATTCCGATCTTGGGCAGCAAGCGGATTGTGAACCTTACAACAGTCGACATCGACCGACTGCTCTCATCGAAGTTGGATAGCGGTCTTTCAGTCTCCACGGTCCAACGTATTCGGGGCGTCATGGGTCAGGCCATCGATCAAGGGATTCGGTGGGGTTGCGTCAACAGAAACGTGGCACGACTCTCAAGGTCGCCCAAGCAACAACGACGTGAGGGCCGGACGCTCACCTACGAGCAGGCGCGGCGACTACTGAAGGAACTCGAAGGTCATCGCCATGAGGCGTTGTACTCCCTGATGCTTTCCACGGGGCTGCGGCGGGGTGAAGCATTAGGTCTTAAATGGCAGGACTTCAACGAGGCCGCGAGAGTCGTGTCGGTGCGTCGACAGCTCAAGCGTGAAGGCGGAACACTCGTGACTGCCGATACAAAGACGGCAAGAAGTCGGAGATCAGTCAACCTCCCTCGAGGTTTGGTGAATTTGCTCGTTGAGCACCGCAGGCGTCAGGAAGAGGAGCGAATCGTGATGGACGAACTCTGGACTGAAACTGGCTTCATCTTTACGACGAATTTTGGTACGCCGGTTGATCCTAGAAACCTCAATCGAGACTTCGCAATCATCTGCCAGCGAGCTGGACTTGACCACTGGCATCCGCATGAACTGCGTCATTCTGCGGCAAGCTTGATGCTCGCGAGTGGCGTCAAATTGCAAGTGGTTAGCGAAGTCCTCGGACACGCCTCCATACGAATGACGGCGGATGTATATGGACACATCCTGGCCCCGGATCGTGAAGCCGCCGCCGACGCCATGGACCAGGCACTATGGAGCGGGGTTTGAGGATTTGGACGCGGCTATTTTCCGCAGGCGAGGAGCTTCCATTTCAAGAGACGACCTCGTCGCGGACACCGCCCGAAATGATGTCCTTGATGACATGAGTCTTCCAAACGATTCCCAATTCTGAGTCATCGCTGATACGAACGGAATACACGCCGAACAACTTGGGAGTCATTGTGAAGTGTCCGCGACCGTCGTTCATCGTCCATATTCGTGGGTAAAACGGGGTGGGTCGTTCGCTGACGTCTTCTGAATCCTCCCAAGTCTGATCTCTTGGCCAGTCGAATGGCTAGACAAATGTTCGTACATCCGACTGGCCAATGTTCGATTCAAATCGAGTGGTGGGGAGGTCATCGAACTCAGATATGAGGCCGACTAAGTAAAGTCAACAAAAGGTCAGTCGTCCTGAGTCATAAATTTCTAACGTCCCACCGTTACGAAGGCGATTGTCCGGTACACGCGTTAGGGCTTAGTAAATCTGTCACGACCACGGATGATGAAGGGACTGAAATTGGTGTGCTGGACTTCACCTCATATAAAAGTAAGTCCCCGTTATTCGAGCCGATTTGTAGGAGGCAGCCAGCATCTTGAATCGAGGCGATGTTGGGACTAGGCGAAAGAGGGGCGATTGAAACCGACGTCGCCGAGAGGCCAGGTATCGGTATCCATAGCCAACTAACGTTTACAGCCTTTCCACCGTTCGCGAGGGATCCTTCATACGTACCAAAAAAGTGAAACCCTACTGATGCCCCCACTAAAACCATGAGTGATAACACTATTTGAATGCCGGTGCGCGTCGATGGACTGATTTTCTCGTTGGTCGTGAGAATGACGACTTTCTCATGTTCTTCTTCGATCGCTTTGACTTGTCTCTCGGCTTCGGCCTGTCGTTCTTTTGTGCTTCCAAAGACTCCGAGGAGTGATTGAATTGCTGCGGCAACTGCACCTACGACGAAAATTGATGTGAACTCAATTTTGTTATAAGCGCTTGATATCACAATTTCGGTGACTGCGAGAGCGGCGACGACGATTGGCGTCAGAATCAAAGTAACGGCTTTGAGGCCCCTACCGTAGGGCTTTACAAATTTGAAGTAAGCCTTTCGAATCTCATCGTATGATACTTTCCCCGCCACTCCGAAGACTGCGGCCAGCCCGAATATGACTGCGCCAGGCTCAATGATGGAGATGTATCCAAGGCCCGCAGCCTCAGCCGTCGTATGTAAACGCGAGTAGAAACCATTTACGAGAATGCTGCCTAACGCGTATGAAACTACGGCAAGCAGAGGTAGAACGCTCGGGGCTTGGTCGAACAGCGATCGTCTACGCTTCCCGCCCTCAGCGATTTGTTCGTCCAGTTCGACGACGTCTTGTGAGTCGGTCATGTAGGTATACCTTTGGACAGTGTTCGCGTCTGCTAGTGGCCGAACTCTAACTGATGCAGATGTTCGATGGAGATGTCCCAAATTATTCCGCACACCCGATCTGGATGGCAGGTACACTCCAGTTTGGTTGCCTGTCCGAAGAGACGAGGAGGCGTGGTGGCGGATTACATGACGTTTTCCCTGAATCAGCAAGAGGCTGGATCGGTTGTTGAGGTTAAGTTACATGGCGTTGAGTCCGATGTTTTCCTTGTTGACCCTTCAAATTTGTCAAGTTTCAAAAGAGGTGCCAGCTTCCGTTACACGGGGGGGCACTTCAAGCAGTCTCCAGTTCGCCTGCAAGTTCCATCTGACGGGAATTGGAGCGCTGTCGTGGTGCCCATCGGTGGGCGCGTTGAGGCTTCAGTGAGTATCCTCCCGAATAAATAGCCATCTGGTTAGGGTTGGAGTCCTACCGCTTGCATACAATCAACACTCAGTGTGTCTTCTGATGTGCGTGCATGACTAAATCTGCTTGCAATCACTGGCATCTCGTCTACCGACGTTTGCTGAAGAACCCCTAATTGTTTCGGCGTTGCTTACATGGTTGCTTACACGAGACGCCGTGCAAGCGGTCGTGGAGCATTTTCAAAAATGATTTGGGAGTTCACGTCGGTGAACCGATGTTCGCAATCCAGTCGATTCTCTCAGCATCAAAGAAAATTGCTTGGACTACCAGTCCTCCTCCCGGATTCTCGGATCCATCAATATTGCAAACAGGTAGGACGGCGCACGTAGGTCATTGAGACGCGAAGGCATATCGATCGGGACCCTTTCGTAGGCCTTCTCAAATACGGCTCGCGATACTTGTTGGTTCGTGCGCGATAAGTTCAGTGTCTCTCCTTTGCGACCGAAAGAGAACTGTCCGCCGCGCTTCTGAATGAATATCTCGCCCTCGCAGCAAAGGATCCTTGCCCACACCACATCAAATGCAGGTCTCGTCACGTAACCCCCTTCAGAGAAATGTCACTTACTGGAGTCCAGCAAGTTTATGCGGTCCACCAATTACTTTTTTCGGTCAAAATTCCAACCTTTTCAATGACGACGGCCAGCAGTTTCTGAAGCTCTTCTTCTAGGTCCATGTCTGTTCAGGCATCGTCATCTTCGTCGTCGCCATCGTCTTCACTCGTGTCCTCGTCAACGTCAGCGGCGGTTTGGTCAACGTAGTCGTTAAAGAGACTATTGAGTCCCCGATTTCCCGTGGTGTCAAGTTTCCAGAACCACCAACCGTTCACACTGGATCCCGTGACGCCCCTCGCAGCGCCAGAGGGACTCTCGAAGATTTCGCCATCGAGATCGATTCGGCCGTCCGACAGGACCGTGGCGGGGCGGTAGTCATAAGCTTTGCGGGAGTACAACGTCGTGCCAGGTTCGAGTAGGCCTGCGCCAATGAGATCAGACAATGTGACGCGCTGTTTAGGACGCTCTGCAGAATTCTCGAACGCGCTGGTATGGCCTTCAGGAACGGACCAAATCGTGAGAATCGCTTCGGTCATATCTTGAGTACGAGTTCGAATTTTCGCGTCGGTCCATACGTCGCCGGCCGATGCGAGAAGATAAGAGTTCATTTTGAGCACGTCATGTTTCTGAAGCTCAGTTCGCTTTGTCTCCCACGCAGCATTCGAGACCTTGCTGTTGAGCTTCGAGGTGAGCAATGTTAGGTTGCCCAGTGAATGCACTATCTTGTCGCGTTCCTCCGAAGCGCCGGATTGAAGCGGCCAGTGATCTTTCCAACTACGCGGCATAACGTGCTCGATGTGGTACTTGCCGCGAGCAACGCGCTCGCCGCCGAGGCCCTCTTTGCCATCTCGCCATCCTCGTCGAAAGTCTTCGATGGCCTCAAGAACCATTCGGAGGCGTCCTCGTCGCAGCCTCAAGTAAGCGAGCATGTTCACGAGCTCTCCGGCAACCTCATTGTCATCGGGCCAGTACCTGCTTGACGCGGACTGAGCAGCGAAGAAGTCTTCGGTGAGATCGCCAGCGAAGGTCCGATCACCCTTTCGAAGATGGGTTATGAGTTCGGACGCGGTCTGACCGTACCCTTTTGTTTGGGCGCGGACCAACATTCGTCGTACTAGCCAACTCTCAATCACGTCGAGGGTCTTGTTTACTTGACTATCGAGAATCGGGTCTCTTTCGGGGTCCAAAAGCCACAAGATTACGGGCTTGAAGACTTCGCTCTCGAGCGTACTAGTGCGATACGCAAAGAGCTGTAATCGGTCGATGGGATTAGATGCAGTCGCTCCCTCAATGAAACTTCGGTACACCCGGCTGGCTTGAGCAAGTTCTAGAAGAAGCGCAGACATGGGAGTGTCCGAGTCGAAATCGGCGAAAGTTTTGAATCTCGCGAAAACTTGGCGGGCCACAATCTCTTCGCCTGTACGTGAAATAAGTAGGTGATTTAAGAAAATTGATGATCGTGAGTACCTCAGGCGCCCGAAATTGACCTCGGTCTCCCAGAAGCCAGTCTCGAATTCCTTCCAATGTTTCTCGTAGGCGGCCTCGACGTCGACGCCTTCCTCCATGAGTCGCTGGAAGACGAAGTTCTTGATGAGGTCCGCCGCAGTGAGCTGCGCGCCCCGCGCGTTGAGCGTCTCGAAGATTTCCTGGGCGTTCTCGTCGACGTTGAGATCGATTACCACTAGTTGCAGCAACTCTCGAACTGCGTGCTCGAGCCTCTCGGCTCGGTCCAGCACTTGATCGGAGCCCTCGGTCTGTAGCCACGCCCTCGCTTGTTCTGCAAAAAACCGATGGGCCTTGACGAGTCGCGCGTCGTGGTGCTTCAGTGAGTCGTACTCAACTGGGGGTTCCGCACCCATCACATTGTTGAACGCCGAGCGGTCCCGGTTGGTGGGCCAGACCTTGAACTGGTCTTCCTCTAATTCGCAGAAGGCCGGGGGATTGACGACCAGCGCTTCCAAGCGCATTGCGGACTGCACTGCCCCCACGGCCAGCAGTTCGGCATGGAGCGCATCGAGGAGCAACTGCAGGGTAGTGAGGCGTTGCTGTCCATCAATCACCGTACGGACCTGGAGACTCCCGATCGTGTTCGGCATCTGCTGGAAGACTACGGCGCCAAGGAAGTGAGGTTGTGGCCTGACTCCGGGTTCGGCCAGTAAGCGCTCGGTTACCCGAAGCAAGTCACGCCACAATGGATCCCACTGGTTCTCTTCGTTCCATACGTACGGCCGCTGGAACAGTGGCACTATCAGCCGCTGAGGCTGCATGAATACCAACTGGGGCGTTCGAACTTGCGTATCCATGAGAATTCGCTCCCTTCGCCGCTCTTATTGGTACCGCACAGACCATACGCTCCGGGTGTCGAACGACACCAAGTGTCAATGTACGTCGCGTTTCAGTCGAACCTTGGCTCCCTCGAACCTAGTTGAACGGGTTTTGAGAAGTCTCTGGAAATCCTGGGGTAATTCAGTTTGTCAATTACTCAGCGGCTCGACCTGCACCGGGACAGAACTTCGTTACGCGATTCATCTTGACAGGACCACTTAAAGGCAAGATTGACAGTCGGGACTGCTGTACCAAATAATTGGAATCGAGCTAACCGCCCCATTATTCTCCCTTGTCGTAGGTCTCATCTACTCTTAGTCGTTGTGACGTCAATGGAGCTCCGATCCGAGCAGTACATTGAGTGGTCTCGACCGTCGGGACTGCCAACCGGCTTCGAGACACGGTATGTCTATACGTGTCGACAAGGAGAATCAGCAAGTCCTCCGATGGAGATTGCGGTTTTGGACTTCTCACACGCCGGAGAGCCCAGCCGCCAGGCATTGACCAGGGTCCACACACTTCGGGTGAACCAGCGAGTTACGCCGGTTGTCATTGCGACCATTCTGGCCAACGATACCGTGACACTTTTCGGGCCTAATACGGCAGTGGTGCCAACCCGGCCCCTCCCCCCTGACCAAGTTGAACGTATCCTTCAAGCGGTTCTCGATGAAGTGAATCCAGTAGCGGCGCGAGCGCGACTAACTGGACTTCTTCAGTCGCTCGATACGACCTCGATACCTGGTGTAAAGAATTCTGGCTTGTTCGCCAACCACGAACTGCTCAATGGAGTTCCGAAGCGGTCGGACTGGGCTGTTGCATGTCTGACATCCCGCACATTGCTTTCATTGCGCGAGCATGAACTCGTGGAGCAGCTCGGCTACTCGACCAAGGGTGCAGGCGCCCACGCACTCGTATTGAAAGGATCCGGTCCACGGCCGGAAGCTATTGCCGTGCTGTTGAATGAAACCGAGAACTTCGACACAGACTCCCATCGATTCTCGGTCTCACCAGTGGCCTACGGTCTCAGAATGGCAGAGCAGGAGGGCGTCCCGTGGCTAATTCTCGTACGAGGTGGACAACTCCGTCTCTACCCGGCACGTATTGATCTTGGCATTGGACGAAAGGGCTTGGCGGAGACCTTCCTCGAGATCGACCTACCGCAACTCACCGATGACACCGCTGGGTATCTCTCTCTCATCTTTTCGGCATCGGCCCTAACCAAAGGCGGCAGCGCGTTTCAGATCATGGTGACAAGTTCCCAATACGCAGTCGCTCTTGGTGCGAGACTTCGTGACAAGGTTTACGAAGACATCGTGCCTCAACTCTCCCTCGCTGTTGCCGAACAACTGGGAGTACACAACTACGCCATGGATGCTCAAGGCCTCGATCTTGCCTATCAGCTCACGCTGCGCATATTTTTCAGAATGCTCTTTCAGGTTTACGCCGAAGACCGCAAGCTCCTGCCCTTTGGAGAAAATGAGAAGTATGACCGTAACGCCCTGAAGACCGTTGCCCACGATCTCGTCGAAAATCCAGACCAGGTTTTCGACCCTGAATCATGTTCGCTCTGGGACGATCTGACGCAAGTCTGGCGGGTCATCGACACTGGCGACCGTGCGTGGGGGGTACCCGCCTACAACGGCGGTCTCTTCGCATCCGACCCCGAGCTCAATGAACACGGTGCCATCGTCAACGAACTAAGTATCACTAATGAGATAATTGGCCCCTGCCTTCAGGCTTTACTTCTCGACCGATCCGACGATGGCGAATCCGGTCCCATTGACTTCCGCTCGCTTAGCGTTCGAGAGTTCGGCACCATTTACGAGGGCCTGCTCGAGTCAAGCCTCGGATTGGCGGAAGTCGACCTAACTCTCGACAAGAACGGTACGTGGTTGCCCGCAACAGCCGGTGATCAAGTAGTGATCACAGCGGGTGAGGTCTACTTCCACAACACGAGCGGTCAACGTAAGGGAACTGGTTCATATTTCACGCCTTCGTTCATTGTCGAACATCTCCTGGAACGCGCACTCGACCCTGCACTCGATGACCACTTGGCGAGAGTGGCCGATCATCTCACAGCTGGAGACCAGGCCAGTGCTGCCGAAATGTTCTTTGACTTCCGTGTTGCAGACCTGGCCATGGGCTCGGGTCACTTCCTTACTTCGGCGATCGATCACATCGAAAAGAAGATGGCCGCGTTCTTAGAAGAGGAAGGACACCAGATCCCTGGGGTGAGTAAGGAAATAATCGTTCTCGGTAACGCTGCAGTTGAAGCAATGGGAGACCATAATTCGGCACCGCCAGAAGCCTCGTCGCTGCTCCGTCGCCAAATAGCGCGCCGTTGCGTCTACGGTCTCGACATCAACCCAATCGCTGTTGAGTTGGCTCGAGTATCTATCTGGATGCACACCTTTGTTCGTGGACTTCCTATGTCGAGCCTGGACCACAATCTGGTCTGTGCAAACAGCCTGACAGGCATCGGCTCGATCGACGAAGCCCTTGATGCGCTCGTCCCTGGACGTAATGGCATGGCCACCCTCTTCGATGGCCCGATTGAAGAAGCTCTACGCTCGTCGCAACGCATGTTGCTCGACGTTGCACTAATGCCCGAGGTCGACCGTAAAGAGACTCAAGCGGCCTCGCGTGCGGTGAAGAAGGCTGTAGTTGAAGCTCGCAAGGCCAGGCTTCTCTTCGACGCCGCAGTATTGAAACGAATGGGCCGAGGAGCACTCGTCAGCGGCGAAGACCCGGACACCATCAGTGAGTCGGCGGCTACCAACGCTGCGCAGACCGGAATTAGTCCGCTCAATCCAGGCCACATGCCAGTGCTTTTTCCCGAAGTGTTCCTACGCGATAATGCTGGTTTTGATGTCCTGATTGGAAATCCACCATGGGAGAAACTCAAAGTTGAGACTTCTCGGTGGTGGGCACTACGATTTCCCGGGATTCGGTCGACCCCCCAAGGCGAACAGGATCAGCTGATCGAGAAATTGCGTCTTGATCGACCCGATCTGGCCGATGAACATGACAGTGACATTGTGGCGAACGAATTAGCTCGCGCTGCGCTGATTGCCGGTCCTTTTCCAGGTATTGGTAAAGGAGACCCCGACCTTTACCAGGCCTTCTCATGGCGCAATTGGCACCTTGTTCGCATAGGCGGGCGCGTTGGAGTTGTCATGCCACGTAGTCTGATTTCTGAGGCAGGTAGTGCCCTTTGGCGGCAAGAAATATTTGACACGGGAGAATTTAGAAGCGTCACCCTGCTCCTCAATTCAGGCCGGTGGGTATTCAACATTCATGCGCAATGGAGCATTGCGCTGCTGGTTCTTCAACGAACAGGTGCGCCTGGAAAAGAAATTGGACTCGCCGGACCTTTTGCGAGTAGAGAAGAGTTTGATGCCGGGACCGTGGGGCCGCTTACAGTCTTTCCGGCGCAAGATTTCCGCACTTGGGGCACGGGAGCGGCGTTCCCAATCCTTTCGACTGCCCTTGACGGAGTTATCTACAGAGTCATGAAGAGTCATGCCCGTCTGGACAATGACTCGGGCGAGTGGCGAGCTCGGCCACTTCGAGAATTCGATAGTTCACTTGACAAGAATCTCTTCGTTCTTGATGAAGTACCCGAGCGATGGTGGCCACTTTACAAGGGAGAGTCGTTCAACCTCTGGAACCCGGACACTGGCAAGTACTACGGAAGTGTAAACCCAGATGAGATCGTCGAGTACCTGCAAGACAAGAGAATCCGACAATTCAAGTTAGCAAAATCGCCATATTCTGAGTTTGACATATCGATCGTAAGAGATCGCAATACTCTCCCGATTCTCAATGCGCGGATTGCCTTCAGAAAGATAACAAACAAGACCAATGCACGGACCGTAATCACTTCATTGATCCCCCCAAGAACGGCGCTCACGGACGGGGCTCCTTTCCTCCTGTTCCCGCGTGGCGATGCAACCGACGTTGCGTACGTTCTTGGCGTCCTGTCCTCTATACCCCTCGATTGGGTTGCGCGAAGGACCGTTGAGGTGAACCTGAATTACCACGTCCTGAATGGGTTTCCAATCCCCCGACCAGACAGGAGTAGCCGACTTCGCACTCGAGTCGTCGAGATTGCGGCAGGGCTCGCCGCGAAGGACGAGCGCTTCAACGCTTGGGCCATTGAAGCAGGTGTTCCAGTGAATTCAGTCAAGACAGCCGGGCAACAGATCGAGTTGGAAGCGGAACTTGACGCTCTCGTCTCCCATCTTTATGGTCTCTCCAGGACCCAGGTCGAGCACGTGTTCGGCACCTTTCACCGAGGATGGAACTTCCAGCCACGGCTTGATTCAGTGCTTACATACTTCGATGAAATTAAAGGAACGCAATGAGTGAAAGAGAAACGAAGCCGTTCCCCCCCGTTTTTGCTACCAACAATCCAGCCACTGGCGATACTGTCGCCGGCGAGATCAATCGACTTCTTGCAGGATTGCGGACAACATATGCCGACCCACCAACACTCGCTTTCGCCACTGCCTACATGAACCCCCAAGGCTTTGTTCTAATTGCTGATGAGGTAGAAAAGGCACCGAGAGTCCGTCTTCTCCTGGGTGCGGAGCCGGAAGAGCCATATCGCACCCAGCAAGAACGCGGCCAGAATGTTGCATTCGATGCCATGGCCAAACTTCACCTTCAGGAGCTGGAAACGGACCGCGATCTCCTTGGATTCACCGCCCACTCTGATGCAGCCGCACGGCGACTTGTGGACTGGTTGCGCTCGTTCGATGACGCGATGGAACCACGAGTCGAAGTTCGCCGTTTCACGAAAGGCTTTCTCCACGGCAAGGCCTACATCGCCGATCATCCGATGCTGCCAGCAGTACTCGCCGGATCGTCGAACCTGACGCTGGCGGGTTTGTCGTGGAACCGTGAACTGAATCTAGGTTACCCGTCCGGCCAACACACTGGCTTAGTCATTGACTGGTTCAATGAAATCTGGGAGCAATCGGTTCCTTTTGATCTTGCTGCCCTGTACGAAGCTCGGTGGCAGGCCCATACTCCGGGCGTCGTTTTCCTTCGCATGCTTTACGAGCTCTACGGCGACGCAGCCGATATGAATGGAGGAAAAATCAATCTTCCAGTCACGGAATTCCAGCGCGATGGTATTCGCCGCGCTCAACGAATTTTAGATGAACTCGGCGGCGTGCTCGTCTGCGATGAGGTCGGGCTCGGCAAAACCTTCATCGCCGGTGAATTCATCAAGCAAGTGTCTCAACGTGATCGACAAAAGGTCCTCATTGTTGTCCCCGCAGCGCTGAAGACATCAACGTGGGATCCCTTCTTGCGACAGTTCGACTTGATCTCGGCAAGAGTTGAGGTCGTCACGTACGACGATGTGCGCAATGGCACGAAACGTGGTGTGACATCCGATGAACTCGATGATTATGCGCTAGTGGTAATTGATGAAGCGCACAACCTTCGCAATCCGAAAACCCTGACAGCAGAAGCCGTAATGAAGCTGTTGTGGGGCGAGCATCCGAAGAAAGTCCTGCTCCTTACCGCAACACCAGTTAACAACAGTCTCCGCGACCTCCAGACATTGATCAGTTACTTCGTGCGAAACGATGCCCAGTTCGCCTCCATTGGCCTCCCGAGCATTATTGACTACATCAGGGCCGCACAAGCGCAAGATCCTGACACGCTCTCACCACAACATCTCTTTGACTTGATGGACAAGGTGGCCGTTCGACGGACTCGCCGATTCGTGAAACAGGCATACTCGAACGATCGAATCTTCAACAACCGTGGAGAGCTCGTACCAGTGGAGTTCCCAACACCATCGGTCCACCGCATTGAATATGGGCTCGACGACGAGGCCGACGACCTGGCCGAGAAAGTGATGCACGCGCTCGAAGTGGGTGACGACGAACACCTGGTAATCCGTTCTGGCACTCACCGCGACCCGGATCGCCTATCGCTCGCTCGCTACGCTCCGAGCGTCTACAGCTTCGACTCCGATGTTGACAGTCTCCAAGTGACCAACGTCGGACTGCTCCGAACAATGCTGCTCAAGCGCTTGGAGTCTTCGACGGCGGCGCTTGACGTCACACTACGTCGCCTTATCACGTCGCACCACGCGTTCACCCGGGGACTGACCGAGGGTTACGTCATTATCGGTGACGCATTGAAGGACTTCGCTTCATCCGACGCCGAGTCCATTGATGAGTTTCTCGAAGGTCTTGATGAGAAGGGTGTCGAGCAGGTGGCGCCTATATCGGACTTCAACGTTGGGGCGCTCTCCATTGATGTTGACGGGGACGTAGAACTTCTTGAAGAGCTTCACGCTCTTGCAATTCAACGTCTCGAGGTGGGTCCCGACGCCAAGCTTCTGGAACTCGTTGAGGACCTCATTCGCATCGCCGAGGCCGCTGCGCTACCTGACCGCGACGGCGTTGAGGAAACTGATCGGCGAAAGGTCATCATCTTTTCGACGTACGCTGACACGGTCGTTGACGTGCATCGACGCCTCGCTGAAGCGATCGATCGGGCGCCGAAGAAGTCACCACTCGCGGCTTACAAGGGGCGTCTGGCTCCGGCCATATACGGTGCCCAGGGCAGTGAGGCTCAGTTCGAAAGGGCCCAGGTACTGGCCGCGTTCTGTCCGATGACGGCCGGAGAACTGGACGAGACGGGCCGCCCCCGGTCAAAGGATCGTTACGACATCTTGGTGACGTCCGACGTTCTTGCAGAGGGCGTGAACCTTCAACAAGCTGGACGCATGGTGAACTACGACCTGCCGTGGAACCCCATGAAGCTGGTCCAGCGCCATGGACGTATCGACCGTATTGGCTCGCCGCACAAGCGCGTCGCCATCGATTGCTTCTTCCCGGCCGAAAACTTGGACCGACTCCTGGGTCTCGAGGCGAAGCTGCAGAGAAAGATTGCGTACGCCAATGCTGCCGTGGGGGTGGGCAGGGTTCTGCCCGGACAAATTGCCGACCCCAATGTGGAGATCCTACTTCATGACGTTCGAACGGACATCATTGATCTCTATAACGAAGATCCCACAATCCTCATCGAGGGTGGCGGGAACGAAGCCATCTCTGGCGAGGAGTATCGGCGCCGATTAAGCAAGGCTTTAGAGATGGTCAATGTCAAGAAGGAAGTTCTCGGCTTGCCATACGGGGCCGGCAGTGGTTTCCACTCGGCCAAGATCAGTCAACCCGGATACGTCTTCTGTGTTCAAATCGGTGATGAAGAGAAACCTTGGTTCCGCTTCGTGGCCGCTGATCCCGAAACGTGGGAACCGGTGCGAGACATTGGCGGGAATGCTGAAGTCGCAGATGACACCCTGACTTGTCTGATTGCTGCCGATCCCGGAACAATCAGCGGCGTGCAAGACATCAGCGAGCAGGCACTTGCGCAGGTCTTTGACGCGTGGGAAGTGGCGCAGAGCCACGTCTACGACCGTTGGACGTTTCTTACCGATAAGAGCAACCTCGAACCCAAGATTGAGAAAGCACTTCGAGATGCGTATGAGTTGGTGGCAGAGAACGGTGGTTTCCTGGGTCCGACCCGTCAAGACGAACTTCTGGCCAAGCTGAACGGCCGTTGGAGCAACGGCGTGGTCAAAGCTGTGCGCAAGATTCTGCGATCCGACGACCTATCCGTGGAAAAGAAAGTCCAGGCGCTCCTTGACTTTGTCACCGAGTCTGGCATCTCCATCCCTGAACAACCCAAGCCGCTCAAACCGGTTCGTCGAGAAGACATTCGAGTGGTCTGTTGGACAGCCGTGTCACCGGATTCGGACTACAGGTCTTTGGGGGCCTCGATTTAGAACGTCGGCGAACGATCTCATTAGTCGATAACAGTTCCCACACAAATTTTTCTCATGCATATTGTTTTCTACGACGTCCAATCCGAATCAACCGGTTCGCCTCAGCTATGCCTATGTATCTGAAACTCTGGGGCGGAGCAGATTCACCCAGACATTTTCGGACCTTCTCCAACGGCACTGGAACGTCAAATCGCAGCGGACTTCCCACCGTAATCGCAACACCATGATCCTTGCCTTGAAGGTAGTGCGCCAAAGTAGTCCAACCTAGGCCGGTGGACACGCCATGAAGATTCCAGATTTCTCTTGGTGTCCCGGTTGAAATGTTCTCGACGATGCAAGTTCCAAGTATCTTCTTCACCGGAGAACTTGCGTACACGATGACAATGGTGCCGGAAGAAGCTTTCGGGCGAATGCGCCTTAATTCGACGGTCTTCTTACCTGTGATAATCATCTCGGCGAATTCCGGCCGTAATGACAGGAAAAGCGCTTGCTTAGACGGGTCCATGCATTCCTCTTTCGTAGACAATATCGAAGACCTTGTCTGGCAACTTCTGTGGCGACCTTAGGGCAACCCTGTAACCGCAGTTCTCGACAATTTCGAGAAACTCTGAATGGGGGATCGGGGACTTGAAGACCTCTGTATCCGAAAAGCGAATCGCCATCAACGTCCCACGCTTCGCTCCCATTTTGAGTACTTGCTCTCGCTGATAGATCCCAAGACGACTGAATCTCCGAAATAGATCGAGAGGTCGGCCCACAACAACTTCTTCGACTTTTGACGTTGCCCTCACGGCGCCTGTACCTTGCCGCTGTCGTTCGCGTGAGACGTACCAAAGAATGCGAGATGGCGGTCCGAACTCACCACGAGCAGCACCGCTGTAATAGACGTGCTCTCTCGAGATCCCGAGGTCGTCGTGACGGCTGAAAAGAGTCGAAGAGCTCAACTCGGTATCAAAGAGTTGCTCAGCCCACACGGGCCTGATCGGTACAGAATATGTCGGCACGCCGGAATTCGCGACCTTTAAGGGAGCAAATCGCCTTTCAAGTTCCAATATTTCCGAGGATGTCAGTTGTTCGAGACGAAGCCTCGGTATAACAACGTCGATGCCGAGTTCTTTAGGCAACGCTGCGAGTTGAGACATCGCGTTTGCAACACCGATGGCGGGTATGTGCTCGTCGAGCGCTACTGACCACCACTCCTTCCCCGCTTCAACGAAGCCTTCTGAAATCAAGCCTTCTGGGAGTTGAGGCGACAGGTTTTTATCTGAGATGATTAGAGTTTCGGCGCCTTTTCCGAGGGCATAGACACGTAAGACATGTGCTACCTGTCGAGCGATAGTTCCAGCGTTTGAACCCACAACACGAAGAAGTGAGACATTCGCTCGACGTTTATCGCACGATCGAGCGATCAAAGCAACGGCCTTGCCGCCAGAGGTTCTGAGTACTAGCAATTCCCAGTGCAGCGGATCAGACCGGCATTGGCGAAGATATTGAGAGAATTCCTTCTTTCTTTCGCCCGCTGCACGGTTCGAAAATGCTTCATATAACTCGTCGTCTTCCTCAGGACTCGGCACAAAGAATTTGAACGTAGTGTTCTCGATTGACGATGGCGTGTAAGGCCCCGCGGTCTGGCGCCACAAATCTGCTAAGAGATCTGCTGGTGTTCCCATCTTCAACTGGAACAATTCCCATGCCGGTGCTCTAAAACGCCGGATTAGGTCACCGTCCCTTGAAGCGAAAAGGCCGACGTGGGCCGCCGCGGCTCGAGCGACATGCTGCAAGTCCAGTTGATCATGGTCAGAAAGCTTCGGTCTACCGAGAAACTCGTAGATTTGCGACTCGGCTTCCTTCCAATCGTCAAATGCCGTGTCGGCACGCTCGAACCCGGTTAACTGTCCTCGGCGACGTTGGCGAATGGCTGCATCGTCATGGTGACCAAGTTCCTGATTGACAGTCTTGGTCACGACTACTCGCGCTATGTCAACGACCCAGTCGGAGACGAGAGCTCGACTTGCGGCGGACTCCGGTCGATCCTCTACTATGTCGATGAATACATCGGTATCGACAGCGATGCGAAGTCGGTGCTCTTGATCCGCAAACGTCGTGAAGAGTGTTGGATGGCCGAAGTCGAGCCACCACTTCGTTAGAAGCATGCCTTCGCGACCACGTCCGGGGCGCTCATTTACCGACTCAAAATCAAGCCGGGGCCAGAGTCGATGCGCATCGTAGTCATTTCTGCAGTTGACCAAAATCCCGTCTCGCTCAGGATGCCGAATTCTTAATTCAGTAACCATCATTGGAGCAACCCCCGCGCCTCGATGCGCCGAATCAATGCATAGATGCCCAATAACAATTCGTCGAAGCCTGACGTCGTATAAGAGGTAGCCCACGATTTCATCGTCGTCGACGGCGACCAACAGTGTTCCAGCTCGGGCACGCTCTTCGAAGGCACCTTTTGGCATAAACCCAAGCGTCTGGCTGTTTGACCTATAGAGCCGGAGAACGACGTCCATCCGCGCGCGTTCATCGCCGATGTCTTCGATCTTCACGTCACTCAGCCTGACACGCCGCAATGTACGGTGCCTTCAAATTGAAATGCTGCAATTGACGATACTTCGGAGTTCCTGCTTTCGAGTAGCAAGAATTGCCGAACCGGATCGCATCAGTTTTTTCTGAAATTGACTTCGCAATCCAGGACCGATGTCCTCCACGGGAAGCTGCGAACGTCTAAGCCTCGATGTCTAGCGGTCGAGGCCAAAGTCCGGGGTCGGCGACTCGAAGAGTTCGTCGTCCGCCAGCAAATATGCACTCTTCGCCGGCGCGTCCTCGACCACGGCAAGCGCGATGGCCCGTTGGGCCGTACGCAGAACACGACCGCGCTGGGCATCTTGTTCGTGACTGACAAGTGCATTGTCAAGGATGGTGTCAGCGTTGTCAACTCCCCAGCGGTCAAAGTAAGCCGCGCCGGCGGCAACTTCTAGTACCCACTGCTCATAGAGCCCATCAGTCTGAGGAGCATCGCCGAAGTCCAACACCCAGGCGTCATGACGCTCGATAGCAATCATGGCGAGCTCGCGAGCTCGCTGTTCGATGGCGTCGGCACGATCGTTCAGTGCCTGCATGACATCGGGGTCAGTGATCCCGGTTGGCCGAGGGAAGATGCCAGCCACGAGCTCGCTCGCACTTGGGGCGGGGTAGCCCACGCCGGTGACGTAGCGATCGATGCGGTAGTGCAGGACACTGGCAATGTCGTCGGCGTCTTCGAGCGAGCGACCTGTGACCAGCGTTGGTAGTTCGGTAGGAATGTCGAATCCGCGACTCTCCGCGTCTCGTAGCTGCGCGAGAAGCGCGGCGTACGCGGGAGACGCTTTGGCCTGGGTGAGCTCGGTGTCGCTGAGCCCCGACTGGCTAAGCACCTCGTCCCAGTGGTCACCTTCGGCCATGGTGACAATGGTGTCGTACTCGGCGACGAGGACAGCGATTGACTGGGTCTGAGACATACGGATCATGTCGGTTGCCGACACGTCGGCTCCCTCGTGGCGCAGTACGCCGGCGAGGACTTCCAGAGCACTTGGAATTTCGGTCAGTCCATCGTGGCCGGTTGACGGATCTGGGTCGTAGCGCGTGTCCACGTAGAGATGGTTGGAATTAGATCCTCGTGTCAAGGCCACGTACAGTACTTCGCGAGTGGTGGTTGGACTGGCGAACGCGTGCGCGGTGTCCACGGTACGTCCCTGGGCGCGATGTGCTGTCGAGGCGTACGCCAGTTCGACGTTCTCGGCGACGTAACTGGCCGGCAAGACGACTGTGCCGTGTCTATTGACTCGAGTGACGGTTATTGAACCATCAGCGTGCGTCGCCGAAACGGTCCACACGTCACCATTCTTGATCCAGCCCGTCTCGGTTGAAAGACGTCGGTTGTTCTCGCGCGTCACGACGAGGTCATTGACGCCAGCAGTCATAGCCCCAGCAACGTTGACCCCTTCCTCGATGACTTCGCCACGGGCGACACGGTCGCTACGGGCGCGAGCATTCAGTTCGTTGACGGTCGCGGTGTCGCTGGCCAGCATCAACGAGTGCAGGCCACGATCGGTGTCGGTCTTCCACGCTGTGTAGAGTGCGTCGAGCATGTCGTCACGAGTTCCGTTTGCGATCCGCCCGTGCGTCGCGTAAGTGGCCAAAGCCGAAATGGAGCCGTTGCGGACCCCGAGGCTGGCTTGCTTCTCCCAGTTGGCCCTGAAGCGGCGAACGTCCGCGAGGGTCGCACCGTCACCCCGGTCACGCACGAGCGTGCGAAACATTCCCCCGGCGTCCATACTGGAGAGTTGTGCCCCGTCACCGACGAGCACGACCTTGGCCCGCGCGTCGAGAGCGGCCGACATCAGTTCATCGAGCGCGAAAGTGGAAGCCAAACTGGCCTCGTCAACCACCACCAGTTGTCCCGTGCGAAGACTCCAGCGAGTAAGTGTTTCCTCGCGCTGGCGAATGCTCGCGGCGAGCGCGGGACTCGGTGCTCGTCCTTTGAGTCCGACCAGGCGGACCTTTTCGCGCAACTGCCCGAGTTCGCGAAAGCGCTGACCGTGCTGGCGGTGTTCGTAAAGCCATTTGGCGAGATTGTCAGTGTCGATGCCCATGTCGTCGCCCAGGACTTCGGCCGCCGCCGCTGAGGGCGCGAGGCCGGTGACCGAACCGGCACCGTGCTCGACTTCCCAGGCGGCGCGCAGCCCCGCCATTGCCGTTGACTTACCCGTGCCGGCCGGCCCCACCAACACGTCCAGGACCCGGCCCGATGTCGTGATCTGCTCGACGGCGTTGGCCTGGTCGCTTGAGAGTTTGAAGGCTCTCCCGGGAAGTCGCTGCTCGGTAACGCTCGCCACCGTGGCGCGGCTGACGACTGTCGCGTCGGTGCGCTGGCCCGCGTCGAGCAGACTTGCTTCGGCGTCGAGGAGCGTCGTCGAGGTGTAGAGCAAGTGACCGGTTCGATGGAACTTAGAGGTGCCGTTTGTCCGAAGCAAGAAACGTGGCGTGTGGTGCAGGTTGGGAGTGGTGATGAGGAGCGCCTGGGCGACGGCCAGGTCGGTCGCCCGAGTAGCCGCGAGAATCCGTTCGGCGGGCTCGGTGAATCGAACACCCTGCATCTGACGAAATACCTCCGCCTGGACGTTGGCCTGAGAAAACGTCGGGCGCTTGGAGCTGACGACATCGAGGGCTGCGTTCGCAATGTCGAGCAAGATCTCGTCCTCGAACTCTTCGCTGGTGAAAGCGCGCACGTCTCTGTCACCCAACTCATGCACCCACGCCATGGGTTCGTTATCGAGGTACGGTGTGGCCCGAGTTGTCCACTCGTTGGTGAGGTCTCCGAGGCCCAGGCCCTGCTTGGCTCGCCGGGTAGAGAGGGTAGCCGTCTGGCGGAGTTTGAGAACTTCCACGTCGGTTGGAGCGCGGTGGTGATCATCTTCGAACTGGGCGATGAGGCGATCCTTCGCACCCACGATGGCGGTCGTGCGCTGAGAGAACTCCTGCATAAGACGCGTCGACACGCCGGCCACTTCCCACTTTGGGGCGGTGCTCGAGCGACGAGTGTGGGCCTCCCAGTCCCAGCCGAGCTCGGCGGTCAGTAGGTCCGAAAGTACGCCCTGGTGCATCTCAGAGAGCATCACCGTTGACGCGAACAACTGGCGACTGTCAAGGGTGCGCCACACGCCGTCACTCTTGGCATGGGCCCGGTTGAGAACAACCACGTGGTCGTGCAGTTGGGGATCGCCGTCTCGAGAATCGAAGTGAGTGAAGCTTGCAGCTATGACGCCAACTATGTCCTCTTCGACGCACCCCTGTTTGCCCGTTCGTGTGTGGAAGACCTCGCGCTCGGCGTAGGCGAGGACCTCCGCGATCGCTTTCTGGTGGCACCGGTAGATCACTTCGCGGGTCTCTCGGTCGGCCAAAGCCCAAGTGGTAGAGACACTCTTGGTGGGGCTGAACGTCAAGTCGAACCCACCCACGGCCTTCGTGCTCGGAACCCTTCCGAGCACCTCGCCGGTGATCGGATCGGCGCAGTGCTGCAGCATCCTCTGGAGGTTTTCTGCACTAACGGACTGCCCGACGGCAACACCAAGACCGTTGTTGAGACCGACGAGTCCGGCTCCGAAAAATACACCCGGGGGAGTGCCCGATTCGCTGTAGTAGCGAACCAGGTCCGACTTGTCGGTGCCTTCGGGACCATCGCCTACGGCGATTGATTTGAGCAGGTACTTGTAGCCCGCTCCGGTGCTGAGGCGCCGAATCGTCATCATGTCGGAGGCGCCTGCATGCAACGCAACTGTCGCGATAATTCCCGTTGTGACCTCTAGTGCCAGACGTGTGAGACAACAAATGCAAGTGAACGCATAGGGCAGGGAATGAAAGCGGATTGAGAAGCAGGAGGTAGCAAGGCCGAAGAAGGAAGGTGCGTACGGTGGGTAGAGCTAAAGCAGCAGGAGGTAGCAGGATCGAGAGTAAGGACAAAGGAGTGGAGGGATATTTAAGATGACGGGGGGATAGGACAACGACGGTGGCGTTGATAGGGCTGCCACTCCGGCTCGATGGAACCTTGATCCCCTCGGTTGTGGGCTCGATTTGCCCAACCTGCTCCCCGACTTCCACTGTCGTGTTTGAAGACTCTATTAGGCAGCACCCACTGGGTCCATCGAATACCGGGGCTCACTCTTGGCAGAGGCTGCGCGAGGAGATCTTCATAGACCATTGGGGTTGATCGAGGGATTAGGGGAAGGGAGCTGGCAACCTCGGCCCCTGCTCTTGACCGGGCGCCCCCTCCCATTGATGGCGTGAATACTTCATCTCGGACCTGGAGTCGAGCCCTTTCATCTCATAGACCGATCATCTTCTTCGACATGTCGCAGAAGGGTTCTACGATCGAGACGTGATCCGCATCCTGCACACGTCGGATCTTCAGCTCGGAATGACTCGTCGATTCTTCGATCACCAGGCGCAAGCAAGGTACACCGACGACCAGTTCGATGCCTTGCGAAGGTTGGCGATGATTGCGACCGAACGCGACTGTGACGCCGTTGTTATCGCGGGCGATGTTTTCGATGCCGTTCTGCCGGATCGCAGAATTATCACTCGGGCGATCGACGCCCTCGGGTCGTTCGTTGTTCCCGTCTTCCTCCTTCCGGGGAATCATGACGCCGGTAGCCCCGAGTCGATCTGGACGACTGGGAATCTTGCATCGCGCTTACCATCGAATGTGACGGTGATCCGGGACTCGGCGATCCACTCCGTCAGTGGCGGTCGCCTGGAGATTGTCGGGGCGCCATGGACGAGCCGTCGTCCTGATCGTGACCTCGTGGCCCTTGCGTTAGAAGGTCTCAATCCGCCTCCGCCTGAGGTGACGCGTATTCTCGTTGGACATGGTGGGGTTGACTCCATTAACCCCGATCCCGGAAACCTGAACTTGATTCGACTTGCTTCCCTTGAGTCTGCAATTGGCGAGGGTCTCATCGACTACGTCGCGCTGGGTGACCGGCATTCAGCTCTGTCGATCGGCGTGACTGTTCGAGTCTGGTATTCGGGTGCACCAGTGATGACTAGCTTTCGTGAGGACTTGGAGACCACGAATCGAGCTCTCGTGGTCACGTTTGATACCGATGTCAGGGTTGACCAAGTTGAGGTCGGTCAATGGGAATTCCGACGCGTTGAGATCGCTGCTTCCGGAGCGGACCTTATTGAGGCTGTGGGAGCCGAACTGGCACTACCCGGTGATCGCGCTCGAATGGCGATCAGGTTTGTACTTGAAGGAACCGTTAATTTGGCGGAACGTGCTGAACTCGATCAGATCCTCGACGAAGCGGGCGATCTTTATGCGTCGGTCCGACTATCGGAGGATCATTGTGACCTCGCCGTTCTGGTGGACGACGCAGACCTCACGACGCTAGCGATCGGCGGCTACGGGGATGATGCCGTCGCGGATCTCATCGCCATGACAACGCAGGATGGTGAAACAGGTGACGATGCGGTTCTCGCGCTCCGCACTCTCTACCGACTGCTTGAGGGGGCGCGATGAGGATCCATCGCATCACGCTCAAAAATTTCCGTGGCGTTACGGATAACACTGTTGAGTTCGCGACACAAGGCGTCACGGTGCTGGTTGGACCCAACGAGATTGGTAAGTCTTCGATACCCGAGGGCCTCGACGTCCTGCTTCGCATCTTTCACGACTCGAAACGATCTGAGATCTCCGACCTAAAGCCGGTGGGGAACGATGCCGGACCTGAGGTTGAAGCGGATATCAGCCTGGGCGAGTATCGATTCGTCTACAGCAAGCGCTGGCTGAAGAACGCGACGACGACACTTACGATCAGTGAGCCCATGCACCTACAACTGACTGGTCGTGACGCTCACGACAAGGTGTTCGAGCTTTTGGACAGCCATCTGGATCGACCACTGTTCGACGCACTCCGGTATGTCCAGGGGACCGCAGTCGGCCAACACGGCATTTCTAAGTCGACCTCACTCATGGCAGCGCTCGATCAGGCGACCGGATCCCATTCGGCGGAGCCTGACGGTGGCACTGCCCTGATCGATGCCATCGAAGCGGAGTACGAGCGGTACTTCACGCCCGGCGGCAAGGTCAAGGTGGAGCGTGCCCAGGTGGGAGAGCATCTCGCCGCTGCGCGGGCAGGTCTCGAGTCTTCGGAGCAGTCACTGAGGGAGCTCGAACAACTTGGAGCTGAATTCGCCTCCGTCGTGGAGCGGATTGTGAAGGCCGAGGGCCGCCTAGAGACGTGTCGTGTAGAGCGTGTAGAGATCGATGAACAGCTTTCGGAGATTAACGCCGTCGAGCGAGACTTGGCTGATGCCGCTGCCGATTGCCGACTCGCTGAAAGTGAGCAAGCGGGTATGTTGCGGGACCAGGCGAACCGCACGTCGTTGATAGATGGCGAACGCACAGCGAACGACGACGTTGAGCGCCTCCAGGCGCAACAAGGCGCCGTGGCCGAAATCCTTTCCGTGGCCGACGCCGCGCTGGCCGTCGTTCTCGAAGAGGTCGATCGATGTGAGCAAGCCCACCAGGCGGCTTTGGACGCCGAGGAGGTGGCGGGTCTTGAACTCCAACGACGAGATGCGCAGGTGGCTGTCGGGCTCCTCGGTCGCCGTCTCAATGATTTCAACCAGGCTGAAGAGCTTCGCGTGGCTGCCACGCGAGTACTCGAGACGAACGATGCCATCACGACCAAAGCTAAGGGTGCTCTAGACCAGGCATTGACGAGGGTGACCCAGGCGGAGGCCGTCCGCACCGCAGGGCGGCCCACGGTAATCGTCGAACCAACCTCTGACCTAGCGGTTGAGGTGGATGGCGTGAAAGAAACCATCGTTGGCGGGGAGTCAAGGCGCTGGATAGTTGACGGTACTTCGACAGTTGCGCTTGGTGATATCGCCAAGGTAATTGTCACCGCTCCAACCGACGACGATGTCGAAGAAGAGTTGGCCGCCGCTCAAGCCAATCTCATTCGAGTCGTTGAGAAGTACGGTCTTGACATTCGCGATCCACGCGGTGACCTAGAGAGTCGGCTCGCCGAAATTGCTGCTGCGAAACAGAACATTGTTCACGCCGACTCGCGCCGCGATGCTGCGCTCTTTGATCTGACGCCAGAGCAATTGAAGGCGAAGTACGAAAACGCCGTAGCGCTCATTGCAGGGTTTGTCGATGCTGGCGCATCCCTCGATGTGGAGTCGGCGAAGGAAGCATTGGCTCAAGCTACGGTATCAAGATCGGCGGCGGCGTTAGTTCTCGCGAGAACTACCGCCGAACGTCGGGGCCTCGATGAGCACACGAATGTGCAACGTATCGAGTTGAGTCGACTGGGTGGGGAGCATTCTCATGCTGAGCAATCTCTCGAACGCACGACTGAGATCTTGTCCCAGGCACGCGCGGCGAGAAGTGACGCTGACCTAAGTGCCGCCGTGGACTCTTCCAAAGACGCACTGGCTCGAGCGACTGAGCGTCAGCAGCACTTGCAAGTACGTCGAGACGCTGCATCACCCGAAGCGGTCCGCGCGGCTGCCGCCAATCTTGAGGCGCGAGAGCGCAGGGTGCTCAATGAGCTCGAGGCTGATCGAACCGGTCGCGAGCAATTGACCGGAGAACTTCGAGCACTCGGCTCACAGGATCTCCAGGCCGGCTTCGACCAATCTCAGAGTGAAGTCGACTCCCTTACCCGTGAATATGAGGCGCTCGAGCGGCGCGCTCGTGCCGCCCAGTTGCTTCGCAACACGTTCAATCGCCACCGCGAAACGGCGCGAGCGAATCGTGCCCGGCCGTACGCTGACGAGGTGAATCGCCTCGGACGCTTCGTCTTCGGACCAACTGCCCACTTCACCATCAATTCGTCCGATTTCATGGTCACTTCAAGGACCTTGGATGGCACTACGGTCTCCTTTGACCAGTTGTCTACCGGAGCCAAGGAGCAGATGTCAGTCGTCGCCACACTGGCCTGCGCCATCTTGGTAAATCCCGATGGGCGAGACGGTGAAGCTGGTGCTCCTGTAATTCTGGATGACGTGCTGGGCTTTACAGACCCAACGCGCCTCCGGCGGCTTGGCCCGGTCTTCGCGGAAGCAGCGAAGTCCGCACAGGTGATCCTTTTGACTGCGTCTCCCGAGCGCTATGAGTCCATTGGTGAGGCAACCTTTATTCACTTCTAGGCACTCGCTCAACGTGAATACTCCGCGATTCGCGACAGGCACTGCGCGGCCGCAAGTCCTGCCTTCGACGGAGCCGGCTGCTCTGCGAGCAAGGTGAATTTGCGCGTTCGATTTAGCGTGCGGGTTAACGCCAGGCTGACGAAGCGAACAGAATCAGTCGGTTATCTTAAGGTGCCATTGCATGTCATGCCAACCATTCTCGTGAAGAAGGCGCTCTTACGAGCACCGTTCAACTCCACTCCAGAACTTGTTGGATCTACAGTCGAGTGCACCACAGTTTGTCGACGAATTGATTATTCAACTAATTCTAGATGCCAACTCGAAGATAGCGAGAGTGTTGTACTTGTCGGCTCACAAGTCGGAGGCAAGGCGCCGACGCTCACCATAACCGGCACTTGGGCGGAGATTCCAGAAATAACGCATGTGCCTGTCGGGAGTATTGGAAGCGAGTCGAATGAAACTCGATCCAAGTATGAGACTGCTCTTTCAATTGAACGAATGTCTAGGTTGTTGACGAGTCGGTGCAAAAAATAGTTGTGCAATTGAGAGACAATAGTGTCGGAAATGTCGTGCGGTCGTTGGCTCGCAATCGTAAGAAAGACCCCGAACTTTCGTCCCTCCTTAACGATCTCTTCGAATGTTTCCAGTCGATAATCCCTCCACGTTTCTGACTCGCGGACTGATTCTGAAGAGAGAATATTATGAGCTTCGTCGATTATAAAATTCAAAAGTCGTTTCCCATTTGGATCAATCAATTTCTTTTGGTCATACAGGTGCTTGCAAATCAGCATGGGAATTACCTTTCGCATAGAAAGATCTACATCCTTCATTGCGATGATGGTCAATGGCTTCTTCAGAAGGGGCGAATCTTCGACGCAAACCAATTTTTTGAGGTAAGGGACCCGTGATTCAAGTCGTTTAATCATCGGGGCTAGGTGTTCTCTGTTGGAGAATCCTCTGATGCTCCTTGAGTAATATTGCATGACGATCTCAAATCTGATGAGATCAACTCCGTGAAGAGGACCTAAACTTATCGGCACCTCAGCGATTTTCTGTCTAAGGATCGGTTCAAACTCAACTTGATTGTTGTAGATGCGCGTTGCCCCTTGAACCCAGTAGAAGTTTTTCAATGTGCTGTTGTAGTTGAGATTGTTCTGGAAGTCTTCAATGAGTATTTCCAGTTCGTGGGGAGCGCCTTCTTCGAGGCACGAATCGATTTCTCGAAGAAGGTTGATCACAATGTTTGGATCCATCGATCCATCTCCGGCCTTCGTTGCTTCAACAATTAAGTCGGCAATGTAATTGTTCAAACTTTCGTCGTCTTGAAGCCGGGTCGAGATGTACGTACTGGATAGCACCCTGTTCAGAAATGGCGCCTGTGTCTTCTCTGTTGCTTCAAGAAGAACAGACCAGAAGGTGGGGTCTCTGATCGTCGATGCACTTAGCGGAATTCGGTCACCGTCTTGACTTGCAGTAGAGAGAACGTATGTTTCCTTCAGTTCAGGATCGGTAATGATCGAAGTGGATTGGCCACCGATGTCTCCTTGAAGGTCGACGCATTCGCCGTTGAAATCGATGAGAAGGAATCGAGCAGTTTCGCGGAACACTTCATTCAGTTTCGCGATCTCGAAGAGTTCATGATAAATCTTGACCAGGGTGTAGGACTTGCCGCTTCCAGTGTTTCCAAAGATGCCGATATGGCTTGCGAAAAGGTCGTCAATGCCAATCCTTACTTGTTGATTGGGCTCCATGGCAAGCGTCCCAATGGAAATCGATCGGTTCGAATGACCTATGAAATTGTGGACTCGGTCAAATTCATCTTCGGTGAGCAAGAAGCACTCATTGTCTAACAGGGGCATTTCGCGTATGCCTCGGTGGAACTGATCGCCATCGAAGAAGCCAACGAGACTCACGTCCAATATTCTCCGGATTTTGTCGCTGCTCCTTTGATAAATAACGGATCCGGTTTTGTCCTCGCTTACTCGCTCACCGTCGACTTGAGCAACAATCTCGCTAAATCCCTTGGCGATCTTGACGTAGCCACCTACCGAGACATTGCGAAAGAGCCGACCTTGAAATAGAAGGTGCGACCCATTTTTTGATTTGTCGACAGCGATGCTTACTCGTCTGCCTTCAACCGAAAAAACCCGGCCAATTTTGGTGACCGTTTCTTGGTCACTCAGATCGAGGAATTCAGTCACGTCCGTCCGTCGCGATCCTCAAAAGTTCTCCGAAAGGTTGCTCAATTATCGGTCGGACTGACCGTGACACCAATGGAAGAAAGTACTGTTCAGTAACTACTTTCAATGTGTTGCTGGCCAATTCGTTGTCGTCGTCGTCGACCGTTGGAACGATATAGGCGATGTTCCCATTCTTAACCATCTCGTTCGGAATGAGTGACTCATAGACGGACTTGTCCTGTGATTTGAAGCAGAAAATGTAGATCTGCAAAGTGGGATTACTTCGAGCCGCGCGCAACACTAGTTGACGGAGGTGTTCGTCCCGAAAGGAAAAGCCATGTACAAAAAGAACGCTATTCTCCTTCTCTAGTAAGTTCGCGAAGATTCGAAGAAGTTCGTAGTACGACTGATCGAGAAGGGTCGTCCTGAACTTTTCCTTTGTTGGATTCACAATGACTTGCTTGTCGTACGCAGAAAGGAAACTCTTTACAGATTTGTCGAGTGTGCGGCCTTTTGAGTTCTCTACCAAGTCAACGAGTGAAACCGCGACACCGTCTTCAACTGTCTCAAGAAGATGCTTGCGCGCGACCTGCAATTTCTGCTCAATGTCCTGGAGCAGAGTTAATTCGCGGTTGAAAACGATCCTGGGTTCATTGTCGAACCTTTTTGCCGTGCCGGCGATCTCCCAACCAACAGATCCATGAATTTTGAATAAATTGAAGGTTGGTACTTCCGATATATTTTCATATCGACCGCTCTGTTTATAGCGGAGCGATCCGAAATTGGTTGGATCAAATATGGGCAGGAAGCGACCCACGAATCCATCGTTTATGTCCATTCCCAATTGGTCAACAGTGAGTTCGAATGCCAAGTCGACGTTGGTGGTGAAAATATTGATTTGCTTGTTAATGAGAGTACTTCGTCTATGCGACAACACTTGATGCAAAGTTCTGACAAATAATCCGTAGTCGTGACGCAGTTGCTGTGTTCCGTTGTCTCCATCGAGGAGAGCGCGATTCTTATAGAGGACCCCATCAAAAAAATTTGCGAAAATGGATGCGCGCACGAGAGCCTCGCGCCTCTTTCCAATCGTCAAACTCTCTAGAGTCGTTAGATCGTTCTCCATGTCGCCCAGGACGTTAAAATATGAGCTTGAGGTCCCCGCACCGAAAAGGAAATTGACGTGTGAATCCTCGATGACGTCTTTGAAACGAGATGATGTCAGTTCAGTTTCGGGACTCATCAATCACCTTCCGACCATGGCTAATAGTGGAGACTACAACCAGCGAAGTGGGGGGCTGCCTATCCGATTTCAAATGTGATTCGGTTATCAGTCAGAGGACTGGATTGCAGCGCCGTAACCAGTATTGGTGACCGGTCATGCAGTCGAGTGTGGACAGGACAAGTTCCGCGGCGCTACTAGCTTTGCGCACAACCCATAGCGCCGTTTCGGGAGTCACTCCTGTTGGAATGGTTCGGCCGTGCTCCTACTGTTTCGTCCGGTCGCGGAATATTCCTTGATTCGCACTTCCAATCGTTATTGCAGGTTCGCTTGTTTGCGATGACAAAAGGGGTTACGGCTAATGGCTCATCGGTCCTCTCCAGTCGTCACGATTTGACTGCCAAAATCGCCGCCCAAAGTCCGAATCCAGTTCCAAAGAAATAGGCGATTAGTCCGGCAAACGTCCACCAGTCCCATTTGATTTTGTCCGCGATGGACCTCAATTGAGTGCCGTACTTTTCTGCGTTGAGATAGGTGTCAGCGGAAATAAAGATGTCAACCACGTTGACCGAAGGTGCCAGTGCTTTGTTGATTTCCTTGGCAACCTGCGCAGTTCGCCAAAATGATCGTAGAACGGTGAAGGTGCCGAAAAGATCGCATACGGCCGCAAGGCACGCTAGGCCAATGATTGGCCCAGTCATTGCCCCATACTCTTTCGAAGGCGCTCATTCATGAATTTCTTGTTCTGGTCAATAGTCGTCCATTGAGGTCAATGATGAAACGATCCCGGGCGGCGAAAGCTGGAAAATCAGGCTCCCAGTCAACTTCATATTGACCAATCGGAAGGGGGTGGTCAATTATTGGCTCGAAGTCCTGAGGAAATGCGAGATCCAACCACAATTGACCATACGATCCATGAGCCACGTAGGTAGTTCCCTCATGCGTGACGTGGCATGTTGCCTCCCAGCCAATCGCGTCCATCGGGTCAAATCCTGTTGGACCGTTCAAGCTGAGAGCCACGCACCAAGAATCACCTACTAAAGCGTAAGAATGACCCGAAGTCCACAGCATTGACGAGACGTTTTGTTCCGCAAGTCTCAGTCTTTCGTGTTCAGCCGCTAAAGATAACCGGGTCCCTTCCGCGATCCGCGCTGCGGTGTCAATTCGGCGTTGCCTTTGAGCATCTATGCGACTAGAAACAACCGTGGAGTATCCAGCATCGTGCATCCACATCGCCAAAGCAATCAAAGCGACCACCAAACAAGCCAGCGCGAGCCACCAGGGGACGTACTTGGGCTCCGCACGGTTGGCAACGATTGCCGGAATGAGTGAGACCGCAAACACTTCAAAAACCGCTTTCCAGACAGGTGCCCGAAGGCTGCGGTCGTGGGTCATTTGGTGAGCCTAAACCCATTCTCATCAGGGCGCAGGTGTCACGCCCACCTGCAAAAAATGCACACATGAACAACCAAATGACCCGAGCCACACTGAGCCTCGAAGTCACTTCTGAAACCGATGCTTAAGCCCACATTGAAAGACTCCATTGGGCTGATGGCGCGAAGTGCGCCCATTGTGCCAGTGCCAATGTCTACTTCATTGAGCCATCCAATGGCGTGAGCCAATCTATGCCAACAGGAGCGCAGTCTTAGCGCCATGTGTGGCGTTGCCGAAATTGATGTCGGCGAATCAAAAGGTGGCAGATAGTCAAAAGTTGTGCTCCGGAAACTGAGCGCTGGCGGGACCGTTGCGGTACGTGTGGGACAAAGAGGGTTTCGAGTGACCGAGATCCCGTCGGTTGAACCATGGCATCTCAACGATGGCGCCTCGACAATTGAGTTTGGCAGTCATACTTTGATGGTGTTGCGCCCGACTATGTGCGCTAGTCGATGTTCGCTGTTCGTCGCAATCTGGTCGGGCAAAGTGCGGACGTCGTATCCGGCGGGGTCGACGCGCGGCCGGCGAAGTTGCGACGCAGGCGCCGGTGCTGGCACCAATGACCTTGATCCAATTTCAGCTCCCCTATTT
>Ga0075522_10000368_pt1 | contig 32406 bp, 22 predicted proteins | sample NGEPerA_FD_74796 | JGI IMG/M metagenome (GOLD analysis project Ga0075522, IMG submission 74796) | Arctic peat soil microbial communities from the Barrow Environmental Observatory site, Barrow, Alaska, USA - NGEE PermafrostL2-A | ecosystem: Environmental > Terrestrial > Soil > Wetlands > Peat ... | reverse complement strand
CAAACGCTCAGCCTGTGCCATAAGCGCCCCCCCACTCGACGCCGAAACCAGGAACGGCAACAACTCCGGCCTGGGAGCAGGCGGCGCATCCACACCCGGCTCCTTTGCGCGCGGAGCCTCCTCCAAGATTATGTGCGCGTTAGTGCCACTTACACCAAAAGAGGAGACCCCAGCACGACGCGGACGCTCACCCGCAGGCCAAGGCACCGCTTCACGCAGCAGCTCAACCTCGCCCTCCGACCAATCCACATGAGGGGAGGGCTCATCCACGTGCAGGGTCTTCGGCATGAGCCCGTGGCGCATCGCCTCGACCATCTTGATCACGCCGGCCACACCAGCCGCAGCCTGGGTGTGGCCCAGGTTCGACTTGATAGAGCCCAGATATAGGGGACGCTCTCCAGGACGATCCTGCCCATAGGTCGCGAGCAGAGCCTGAGCCTCAATCGGATCACCCAGAGTGGTGCCGGTGCCGTGTGCCTCCACCACGTCCACTTCGGACGCCGACAAGCCTGCGCTCATAAGAGCCTGGCGGATGACCCGTTCCTGAGAAGGACCGTTGGGAGCCGTCAACCCATTACTCGCACCGTCCTGGTTCGTGGCACTTGCACGCACCAAACCAAGCACCCGATGACCATTGCGCTGAGCGTCGGAAAGACGCTCCAACACCAGGAGACCCACACCCTCTGACCAACCAGTGCCATCGGCCCCAGCCGCGAAGGACTTGCAACGTCCATCGGGCGACAGGGCACGTTGACGGCTGAAGGCGACGAACACGCCCGGACTCGCGAGCACCGTCACGCCGCCAGCCAACGCCAGAGAGCACTCGCCAGAACGCAACCCCTGGCAGGCCAAGTGCATCGCCACGAGCGATGACGAGCAGGCAGTGTCCACGCTCACCGCTGGCCCCTCGAGGCCGAGGACGTACGACACCCGTCCCGAGACGACACTGGCCGAGCTCCCGGTCAGCCAGAAACCCTCGAGCTCGTCGGGACCCAAGAACTGACGCCCGTCAGGGGTGAATACGGAGATGACGCCCGCGAACACCCCGGTCTGGCTGCCGCGCAGCGATGTAGGGTCGATCCCGGCGTCCTCGAAGGCCTCCCAGGCGCCTTCCAGGAGTAGCCGCTGCTGAGGGTCCATCGCCAGCGCCTCACGGGGGCCAATCGAGAAAAACCCGGCGTCGAACTCCCCAGCGTCATAGACAAAACCGCCGTGACGTGAGTAGCTTGTACCCGGGTTATCCGGATCGGGGTCATAGAGAGCCTCCAGGTCCCAGCCACGGTCACTGGGGAACTCGCCAATCGCGTCACGCTCGCTGACGAGCAGCTTCCACAAATCCTCACGCGAGCGCACTCCGCCCGGGTAGCGGCAGCTCATTCCCACAATTGCGATCGGCTCGTCGGACTGCGTTGCAGCGCGCCTCATAACCGCCGCGCCACGCTCTGCTCCTTCCACCTTCAAGCGCAGGAGCTTCGCCACGGCCGCGGGCGTCGGATGATCGAAGATCAGCGTCGGTGCCAGCCGCAGCCCGGTCGCCTCGCCAAGACGATTGCTCAGCTCGACAGCGCCCAGTGAGTCAAGGCCGAGCTCGTTGAAAGCGCGATCTGGCTCCACCGACTGCGACGACAGATGCACGAGAATGGCCGCCGCCTGCGTTTGGACCACCTCTAACACAACTGCGTCCCACTCCGCCTGTGGCATCTGGGCAAGACGATCGGCCAACGCCCCTCCCACAGCCCGCTTGGGCTTGGCTACGGTATCCGAGCTGGTCAGGATAGAAAGTGGCCCATCCACCGCGCCGCCCTCAATGGAAGGTTCCAACCCGCGCCCGTCAAGCGTTTCCTCGGTGGACGCTTCCGCCTCACGCTCGAAGTGCTCCTTGAGCTTGCGGCGATCGATCTTGCCGTTCAGGTTCTTGGGGAGCGTATCCAGCGAAAGCCAGTACGAGGGAAGCATGTAGGAAGGGAGCTGCCGAGCAAGGCGTTCCCTGAGCTCCACATGTGAGACGTCGTCGCGATCCGACGGGGAGTAGGCACAGCAGATCGCTGTCCCCACGAACCCCCCCACGCACACACCCACTACGGCACATTCCTTGAGAACAGGCTGGGCGTTGAGCGCCGCCTCGATCTCCCCCAGCTCGATCCGATAGCCGCGGCTCTTGATTTGCGAATCGACCCTACCGAGAATGTAGACCAGTCCATCCTCGCCGACGTATCCCAAGTCGCCAGTCCGGTACAACCGTGTCCCGTCTTTGTGCGCATTCTCGCGCAGCCGGAAGGCAACGGCGGTCTTCTCCGTGTCGCGCCAGTACCCCGGGCTGAGCCCGGCCCCACCGATATAGATCTCGCCAGTCTCCCCGGGAGACAGCGGCTGCAGCTTGCTGTCCAGCACCGCGAGCTCCTCGCCCGCACAGGCTTCACCGATGGGTATCGCGGCCGTCGGGTCCGCGGGGATATTGGTTACCCTAAAGTAGCTTGAGGCGATGGTCGCCTCGGTGGGCCCGTACAGGTTTGTGAAATCAACATGCGGGAGCCGGCGCATCCACTCGATCAGAGTGGGGGTGGGAAGCACCTCACCACACCAGATAAGACGCTTCAAATGCGGGAAATCACCTTGATGCACCGTGCCATACTTGGCCATGAAAGTGAGTGCGGAGGGCACCGAGAACCACTGGGTCAGCTCGCCCTCGCGGATGAAATCCACGAGGGTATCGGGCTGGAAGTTCGCCTCCGTTGGGACCAGGTGAAGCTCGGCTCCGGCCAGGAGCGTCCCGTATATGTCAAAAGTCGACAAGTCGAAGTGAAGCGGCGGGTGACCGGAGATCCGGTCCGAGGAGGCGGTCCCGAAGTAAGAGGTGGCCCACTCCACGAAGTGGATGACGTTGGAATGACTTATCATCACCCCCTTCGGCACACCGGTCGATCCCGAGGTGAACAGGATGTGCGCCAGATCCTCCGAGGAATTCCCCGATTTAGGCAAGTCGGCGCTCGAAGCCGCCCAGTCCGCTTGGTGGAACACCGGCTCAAGCGATTTGGGACCCGCGGAGCCGTCGAGCAACCCGACTCCCATGCTCAGCGCACCACTGAGCGAGAGCTGGTCCGTAAGCTCTGCGGTCTCCCCGCACGCCAACACGAGCTGCGGCTCGCAGGCACGAATTATGCTTTCGACCCGCTGTGCAGGAGAGGAGACATCGATTGGCACATAGGCAGCGCCCGCCTTGAGTATGCCGATCATCGCCGCAATCGCAGTTGGAGACTTGGGCAGCAGCAGACAGACACGGTCCCCACTGCGGCAACCATTTTCGGCGAGAAGCCACGCAAGCCGGTTGCTTTCCTGCTCAAGCTCTCCGTAGGTGACGCGCTCCTCGTCCATGACCACCGCAATCTTCTCCGGATGGCGCTCGGCCGACCGCGTCAGATATTCCTGCAGAAGCGAGGTAGTGGTTACGCGGCGAGCCCCCGATCGAGGGGCACCCGATCGCGTGAGCGTGTCACGCTGCGGGAGCATACTCCCCAGCTGAGAGTGATCGAGCAACGGGGAGTCCTCATCGCGCGGCGCGCGAGCGCCCTGCTCAGAGACGCTGTACAGCCGGTCCCCATCCCGCAGGACCTCCGCCGCCGCGATCTCCTCCGCGGAGACCTCGACCTCGTCCACCTCGACCCAAGCGTCTGCGGCAGCGACCAGAACGCCTCCGCCGCCCGCGCTCCTCACGGTTCCGGGTGCTGCATGAGGCTCACCTTGGTGCCGTGGGCCGATCCGCGCTTGCAGCACCCCTAGGTCCAGCCCTCGCACCACGCAGCGCGGAGCACCCCACGGTGACGGGAACGGCCGATAGTCGCAGGCGCGCACGAAGTCCACGACCTGCTGCGCAGGCCGATCCCAGTGAAGGCGACCGTCCTGCGGCGGCCCCGCGCCGAACCAGCGCCGGCGGTCGAGCTCCTGGGGCTGCGCGGGAATCGCATCACCCAGCTCGGCTAGTTCCAGCAGCCGCTCGATCAGTCCCACGCCACGCTGCACACACTGCGCCAGCACCGAGAGGCCAGTGTCGCTGGACTCCAGTTCGAAGCGATCGGCAAACGCTATCGGACCCGCATCCATTTCGGCCGTCATCCGGTGCAAGGTGACACCGTGGTGTTGTGCGCCTTCGTAGAGAGCCCAGCTCGGAGGATGCAATCCCGCGCACTCAGGGAGAGGGCCGGGGTGCAGGTTGTACGCGCCAATGGTCGGGGCCTCAAGCAGATCAGCGTGCATCTTGTATCGGCAGTGGACGCTGAGCAGGAGATCGATCTGCTGTGCACGCAAAAACGCCACCGGCTCCGGCCCGCGCACCTCCGACGCCGCGCGCGTCGCGATGCCCAATGACTCAGCCAATTTGGCGACTGACGTTACCGACCCGCCACTGCGGTCACCGGCACTTGTGAACACTGTCACAACGCGATGCCCCCGCTCCGCCACATGCCGCAGAACCTGAACGCCGGCAGCATCCTCAGCGGCCAATGCAACCCGGAGCAGCCGCTCCGGTTGCTGCGATGGCGCTTCTGCCGACCGCGAGCGAGCGCGTTGGGCGATTTTCACGCGTGCAACTCCAGTGCTCGGATCAGACGCTCGCGCGTCTCCGAAGGCAAGACGATCTCGTCGACAAAGCCGTCGGCTGCCGCGACGTCCACTGCGAGATGCATCGATGTGTAACGCTCCTTGAGCTGCTCGACGTCGGAGCCGGCGGCGATCGCACGACGCTCGGAGATTGCCACAGCCTGGGCTGCGCCCATGATCCCAATCCGTGCCCGCGGCCAAGCAAGGGTGAGATCGGCTCCCAGGTCTCGTGAGTTCATCACGATGTGAGCGCCTCCGTAAGCCTGGCGCAGGGTCACGGTCAGCCTCGGCGTAGTCGCCCGCGCAAACGCGCGCAGCAGAGCGGAACCGTAACGTATGACCCCAGCTCGCTCTTGGTTTGTCCCTGGGAGGAAACCGGGCGTGTCCACCAAGACCACGAGGGGCAGCGCAAGACGGTCGCAGAGATCGACGAACCACGATCCCTTCTCAGAAGCCGCGCTGTCAATTGTGCCTCCGAGGTGACGCGCCTGGTTGGCGATGACACCAACCGGACGGCCGTCAAGGCGAGCGAGCATGGTGACCATGTTGCGCGCCCACCGAGCCGCCAGCTCCAGATACCGTCCCCCGTCGACCAGCGCCGCAATCACGTCGCGAACGTCGTACACAAGACGTGTGCTGGCGGGCAGATGATCCGCCGGGCATCCGGCCGGCGGATCGATCGCTTCAACGAACGGCAGCACTCCGCCGAGGGTCGATGGCAGGTAACCCAGCAGCTCGCGTAACAGCTTCACGGCCGAGCGATCGTCGTCGGCGATGAGGTGGGCCACACCGTTTGCGGCATGGATGCGCGGCCCGCCAAGATCCTCGGCACTGATCTGCTCACGTGTAACCTGCTCGACGACCTTGGGACCGGTCAGAAATAGGCGGGCATCGGGACCGACCATCACGACAAAGTCCCCGAGCGCCGGCGAGTAGGCGGCTCCACCGGCGCAGGCACCCCCGATCAGAGTTATCTGTGGCACGCGCGCAAGCGCCTGCTCGCGAAAGATCGCCCCGTACGCGCTCAGTGCGCCGACGCCCTCCTGCAGGCGTGCCCCGCCCGAGTGCGGCAGGCCGAGCACCGGCACGCCGGTGCGGTTTGCGTGCCGAATCGTGCGCGCGATTGTCTCGCCGCCGGCGCGACCCAAAGAGCCGCCGCGGTGACTACCGTCCTGCGCCCACACGCACACCGGGCGACCGTGCACTCGCGCTGAGCCGGCAATCACACCATCACCTACCGCTGAGCGCCATGACTGAAATGTGTTGTCATCCAGCAACGCCTGTAGCCGCACAAAAGCGGCGCTGGCCGTTTCAGGTACCAGCTCAACTACAGCGCTATCACTGAGCGTCTTTTCGTTCAGGCCACCAGACTCAGTCGGAGGGAACTCGCCCGCTTTCACGTCGGGTCGCAGCGCGTCGTCTGGAACACGAAACTAACGTCAGGTTGGGTTGTCGCCAGTGTGGCAGTGCGTGCCCAACCCGGTGGCCGACCCAGCCTGAACCAAAGCAACTCCCGTCGGCTCTCCAGCTTGCGTCTCTGAATCGACTGTCCGATACCTTGAGGCGCACTGTCCAGTGCTCCTACGAAACCTGTGGGCAATCCCTCCGAGAGGATGTAGGACTCCGCCCAAACCGAGGACTCCGCCCAAACCACGGGTGTCGAGTCGGTAGTCCTCATCGTTACTTGCCGGCGGAGACACTCCGCGGCCCCAGCTACGTCGAGATAGCGTGCGGCTTGCACGGAAAGCCGAGTTCGTGACTGCTCAATTACGTCGACCGCCACGCGACACAGTGTCTGTGCTTCTAGCGCGCGTGTCACCGTGCCATCGGTGAACAGCAGACCTCGCAGTAAGGAGCCCAGAGCCACAACCTCCAGGCTAGGCAGCTCCGCTGTGTTTGCACACTGCATTGTGAAGTGACGCTCGGCCAAGCGATCGGCGGCGACTCCATCCGTGTCGCTCGGATGCCCCTCTCCCATCAGTTGCTGACTTCTATTACCACGAACTGCATCAGTCGTTAAAGCAGCGGGCGGTGAACCACCGCCTTGTCCACATAGCCAAGCACTGGGGCGCACGGTAGCTCCTGGAAGATTCTTCCCTACGTTACCCAACAGAAGGAAGGACCGCAGGCGATATCCCATTTTCACCTACGACACGGTGGTGTGAACATCGAGACCGTAGACCTTGCTTTCGCGTAAATATCATTAAGAAGGTACTTTGTAAGATTATACTAGCCCGACGTCGAGCCGTGGCTGACCAATGTGCTCAGGGTCGCCATCGAAGATTGCGCAGATTGCTCAAGTGGGTCACCGATAACCTTGCTCCTGCGCGCATCCGACCAGTTCGCTGCTAGAGGTTCCAACTTTTCGGTGTCGGTAGCGTTGCCGAGGGCCTCTAACCGCAGTGCCACTTCGAGCTGTGCCGAGCATGTATGGAGCGGCCGGCCAAGTCGCTCCTCGATCTCGCGCAGACGACTTTCAACCGTGTTCCGAACCACTCCCAATCGGTGGGCGGTGGAGGAGACATTGCGCTTGGCTTCGAAATAGGCATACAGCGTGTCACGCGCCGTCTGGCCGCGATAGCCCAGGCCGTCGAGCGGCGATAGGAAGGTCTCTACCAGCGAGGTGGCCAGAGCCTCCTGTTGTAGCAAGGCTGCCTCGAGCAAGACATCGGAGCACCGTGTCAGGCCCGGCGGCTTGTGCCGCGCGACCAACAACGCTGCCTGTGCTTCCTGATGTGTCAGACGCCATCCCTCAACTCCCCTTCGTGGCTCACCCATCGCAAGCGAAACGCCCGTAGGCCGCTTAACCGACAAGCGCTTAAAGTCCGCGGCCGTAGGCTTCCGTTGGCGGCCAAACCAGACCCACGTGGTCCTCTCGTCATGCAAGATGGCCAAGCGCTCACAACCAAGAGCCGCCTGCACACCCCAGATGTACTCAACGACGCTTCCCCCCGTGGCGATCACGCCGATGTGCCAGGCGTCAAAATCGTAATCCAGCTTTGCCGGACTATCCGCGTCGAGTTGCTCATCCGCGAGCAGTTTTCGCACGAGTTCGGCACGGCGTTGCTCAGGCGAGCGCTCCACCTGTTCCAACTCTAGATTGTACTCCTCGACGATTGAGGCCGTGAGGCGTTCAAGCAGCGGAGTCTGCGTCATGCGCAGTTCGTGGCGCAGCACAGCCTCGTTGCCCGAGAGGCCGCTGCGATCGGCCTCCTCCATGATGAAGTCCGCCAGGAGTGCATGTCCAGCGATGTAGCGGCGAAGCACGGTATCCAGGCTCACGCCGATGCGTGCTGCGCGGCGTGCCTGCTCGACCGTCACCGATGGGATCGGGTCCGCCGATTCCTCTCCCTCCCCTCGCTCGATGGCCGTGACACCGAACTCCACGGCCACAGCAACCGCGGCGCGTAGTCCTGCCAAATACTCGGCCTCCCCAGCTCCAACACGACCAAACTCCACCTCGCGGACACGAGCGAAGATCGTCTCCTCGATCTCCGGGCGCCGCGCTCGCAACCGCTCGGCGACGCCGGCGCGAACCTCGTCAAGCGATCCCCCACGGCTGTGCGTGACCCGGCTCACAAGCTGCCTCCACGACGTTCGGGTGATCCCGCTCGCAGCAGCTCCAAGACGACGGCGGGGTCCGATCCTTTCGACACCCGCCAGGACGTCCCGACGATCGTTATCGCCAAACCGTCACGCATCAACCGCATCTCCCCTGATACGGCTCATGCCGGCAAAGCGATCCCACTCTTCCGATCCGGTGCAAACGGCCCACGCGATTCTGGCCCATGCGATTCTCTCCGCCTCCCCAAAACCGATCATTTCGCTCGTCGCGAGACGCCCTTCTCCGAGCTAGTCAGAAACATGAGTGATGATATTAGAACGAGATTACTCTGTTGTCAACCTACTCGCCAGGCCATATCTGACGGGCTCTAAAGCATCTGCTCAGGTCCAGCTGGGCAACCACCACCTCGGCATACCCGGTGTTCACGGACCTCACGAGCCCGCAAAGGTCAGATCCGCCAGTCCATCCGCCAGCCGGTCGATTAGAGCCCCCGCTCTCGCGATCGCTCGATCCGTCAAGAGAAAGCCGTGCATCTGATCCCCGGCGTGAAGATGCTCTACCACGACACCGGCAGCCTCCAACCTCTGCGCATACGCGATACCCTCGTCGCGCAGGGGGTCGAACTCGGCCGTGATGACAAGCGCCGGCGCGAGGCCGCTGAGATCCGGCGCCGCGAGCGGGAGCAGGTACGGATCATCGAGATCCTGCCCGGTGGGTATGTAGTTGCCCCAGCACCACCGTAGAAACGCCTGGTCGAGCGTATATCCAGTACCCCGCTCCTGGTATGAGGGCCAGCGGCCATACCTGTCGGTCAATGGATACGCAAGTATCTGCAGGACCGGCATCGGCGCACCAAGGTCCCGTAGAAGCAGCGCCAGGCATGCGGCTGTCGTGCCTCCAGAGCTTTCGCCCACAAGAGCCAAGCGCGATCGGTCGCCTTCAATACGATCAGCATTGTCCAGCAGCCAGCGATATGCGATGTGGGCGTCTTCGAGCGCAGCCGGATGTTTGTGCTCGGGCGCCCGGCGATAGTCCAGTGAGGCCACAAGCCACTTCGAGCGCCGGGCGATACGCCGGCACAGACGATCGTGCGTATCGAGATCGTTGAGCGTCCAACCGCCCCCGTGCAGGAACAGCGCGATCGGAAGCACGCCCTCGGCGGGACGGTATAGCCGCAGGGACAATCCCCCGTGGGGCGTGGGCAGCAAGCCATTCTCAACGCGGCACAGGGCGATGGGCTCGCCCTTCGTGACGAGCGCCGCCCTCATCTGCTCACGAGCCTCCTCTACTGGAAGCGTGTAGGGCTGCGCTGTGCCTGCGGCGCGCATCACTTCCAACAACACCTCCGCCTCTGGGTCAAGCTGGGCGATCATCGGCGCAGAAGCATGCCAGATGGTCTCAACAGGCGCCCACGGCGATAGCTGTGACGATGATCCCGTCGCGAACCATCCACCTACCCGAGAATCCTCGCAGTGGCCCGTCCGCCAGTGACGGGCCCGAGACCAAGAGATGGGCTGTGAACGCCCCCACGCTTGGGTCGACCGCGATCACGGCGTCCTCGAAGCCGAGCCACCGTTTGGCGAGTGGGAACCACGCCTTGTAGACGGACTCCTTCGCGCTGAACAGCAGCCGATCCCAGTGCACCTCCGGCAACTCCAGTTCGAGCCGGCGCAACCACGGCAGCTCCTCCGGCCTTGCGATATCGCCCAGCAGGCCATCGGGAAGCGGGATGTTGCGCTCCGCATCGATCCCAACGGTCACGATCTCGCTCGACCGGGCAACCGCGCACGCCCGATACCCGGCGCAGTGAGTGATGCTGCCCACTACACCGGCTGGCCATTGTGGCGCGCCTCGCTCGCCTGTGAGAATCGGCATCGCGGGAAATCCGAGCTTTCCAAGCGCCGCCCGAGCGCACATGCGTGCGGTTGTGAACTCTCGCCGTCGCTTCTCCACGGCTTGCCCAAGGGCGATCTCCTCCTCGGGGAAGAGCTTCACATCCAGCTGATCGTGCCGCGCCTCGACAGCGATGACGTCGGCCGGCAGGATCTCCTCGATCACAGTGTCTCCGGGGCTGGCATTATCCGTCGAAGGACCTCTCTACCGGGCTTCCGACGATGCCACTCCCGCGGATATCCCATTGAGACCTCCTCGAATCTGACACCGTCGTACCAGGTGGTGCGTGGAATGTGGAGATGACCGTACACAACCGCGGCGGTCCTGAAACGACAGTGCCAGTCCGCGGTCCGAGTCGTACCGCACCACTGCGCAAACTCGGGATGCAGCAGCACCTTCGTCGGCTCGTCCACCAGGGGAAAGTGATTGATCATCACGATCGGGGTGTCCTCGTCACAGCTTTCGAGTCTCTCTTCTGTCTGCTGGACCCTCGCGTGACACCATTCCTCGCGGCTCGCGTACGGATCTGGATGCAGTAGAAACTCATCGCTGCACACCACGCCCGCCCGATTCGCGAGCGCTAGTGATTGAGCCTTCGTTGGAGCGATGTTGCGCCCGAATGAGTAGTCGTACAGCAAGAAGAGAGGCGCAATCGTGAGAGGACCGCCCTCGCCCTGCCACACCGAATAAGGGTCCTCAGGCGTGAGAACACCGATACGTCTGCAGATCTCCACCAGATGGCGGTAGCGCTGCTCGCCGCGCAGTTTCACGCGCTCGTCCGGAGGCGTCCAAAGCTCGTGGTTGCCCGGCGTCCAAACGACCGTGGCGAATCGCTGACTGAGTAGGCCGAGCGTCCACTCGACGTCGGCGATCGTCTCGCTCACGTCGCCGCACACGATCAGCCAGTCAGTGTCGCTTTTCGGGCGCAACTGTTCGACGATCCTGCGGTTCTCCGGGTGCGTGACGTGCAGGTCGCTGACAGCGAGCAGCTGTCCGCGAGCACCGTTTGGGTCCGTCATCGGCGCGATAGCACCGTTTGGGTCCGTCATCGGCGCGATGATACCTACGACCTGTCAAGCGGCGGGCGCGCGCCATCGCCTGTCCTTCTGGAGGCCGCCGCCCTCGCGGAGACCTTCCGCGATACTGTCCGGCGGGCTCCATAACGTGGCATCACAACGTTGATGCCCAGGGAACGATTGAGAGGTCGCGTCTCACATGCCGCCGCTGATAACCCGTGAGGAAGCCCTACGTCTCGGCGAGATCGAGGGCTACGCCGAGATCGAAGCGCTGATCCAGCGTGCCTGGGAGGCGCGCGTGGAGCGCTTTGGCGACTCGACCGACATGTGCTCGCTGGTCAACGCCAAGTCGGGCGGCTGCGCCGAGGACTGCGGCTTCTGCGCGCAGTCGCGCTTCGCCGAGTCCGAGACGCCGCTGCACGCGATGATGGAGCCCGAGCAGGTGCTCGAACACGCGCGCGCCGCCGAGGCCGCCGGGGCACACCGCTTCTGCATGGTCACCCAGGGCCAGGGCCTGAGTAAGCGCGACTTCGAGAAATACCTGGAAGGCGTCCGCTTGGTGGTGGAGCACACCAATCTGAAGCGCTGCGCCTCGGTCGGGCACATGTCCGCCGCCCGCGCACAGGCGCTCAAGGAGGCGGGCATCCAGCGCGTGCACCACAACGTCGAGACGGCCGAGAGCTACTACGACGAGGTCTCCACCACCGTGCGCTACGAGGGGCGGTTACGCACTATCGAGGCGGTGCGCGAGTCGGGGTTGGAGACGTGCGTGGGCGGCATCCTGAACCTTGGGGAGAGCCGCGAGCAACGCGTGGAGATGGCCTTCGAGCTGGCCGCGCTCGACCCCACGAGCGTCCCGATCAACATGCTGAACCCCCGTCCCGGCACGAAGTTCGGCGACCGCGAGTACATGGATCCGTGGGAGGCGGTGAAGTGGATCGCGATCTTCCGCCTGATCCTGCCCGCAGCGCTCTTCAGGCTATGCGGTGGACGCGTGGAGAACCTCGGTGAGCTGCAGTCGCTGGCCGTGAAGGCGGGCATCAACGGCGTGATGATGGGCAACTTCCTGACGACGCTCGGGAACGAGCCCGAGGAGGACCGGGCGATGTTCGAGGAGCACGGCCTGAACGTGGCGCGCCAGGCCGACAACGGCACGAACCCGCGCCCGGACAACCGCTCGGGCTGGCTGGAAGGTGAGACGCCGGATGTCGTCGAGGAGCTGCTCGACGCCTCGCCGGCCGCGGCGGGGATCGACCTGGAGATAAGGCTGTGGGATCCATCGAGCCAACTGAAGTTCCGCGCCAAGCGCACGGTGCCGACACGCCCGGACGGCGCGCCGAACAGAGTGCCGGTCGGCTAGGCGGCTCGAGCGAGATGAACGAGATCGAGGAGCGCCTGGCGGAATTGGAGCGACTCGGTCTGCACCGCCGCCTGCGGCTGGTGAGCGGGCCTCAGGGTCCACGTGTGCTGCTCGACGGCAAGCCGGTGCTGTTGCTGTGCTCGAACAACTACCTCGGGCTCGCCGACCACCCCCGCGTGCGCGCGGCGGCGGCGGATGCGGCGATGCGCTGGGGCGTCGGCGCCGGGGCGTCGCGGCTGGTGAGCGGGACGATGACGATCCACCGCCGCCTGGAGGAGCGTCTGGCGGCGTGGGAGGGCAGCGAGGGGTGTCTGCTGTTCGGGTCCGGCTACCTGGCGAACATCGGCACGATCGGCGCGCTCGCGGGCGCGGGCGACACGGTCTTCTCGGACGAGCTGAACCACGCTTCGATCGTCGACGGCTGCCGCCTGTCGAGAGCCGAGATCGTGGTATACCGCCATCTCGACACCGACCACCTCGCCTGGAGCTTGCGCCGCCACGGCGGCGGCGATGGGCGGCGGTGCCTGATCGTCACCGACTCCGTGTTCTCGATGGACGGCGACGTCGCCCCCCTTGAGGAGATCGTCGAGCTGGCAAAGGAATACGGCGCGCGGGTGATGGTCGACGAGGCGCATGCCACCGGAGCGCTCGGGCCGGACGGGCGCGGGGCGGTGGCGGAGGCCGGGCTGGAGGGCGAGGTCGACGTGGTCGTGGGCACGCTCGGGAAGGCGCTCGGCTCCTACGGCGCCTACGTGTGCGCGGACGAGGAGATGATCAGCTACCTGATCAACACGGCGCGCTCACTGATCTTCTCGACGGCGCCCGGACCGCCCGCCGTGGCCGGAGCGCTGGCCGCGCTGGAGCTGCTGGAAGAACGTCCCCACCGCGTGGAGCGGCTGCGCTCGGCCGCGCGCACCCTGCGCGGCGCCCTCGCGCTCGAGGGCTTCCCGGTGGCCGCGGGAGAGATGCAGATCGTGCCGCTGGTGGTGGGCGAGGAGCACGCGGCGATGCGCCTATCGAAGGAGGCGCTCGAGCGGGGTGTGTTCGCCCAGGCGATCCGCCCGCCGACGGTCCCCGCGGGCACCTCACGGCTGCGGCTGGCAACGATGGCCTCCCACACCGCCGAGGAGCTGAAGAGCGCCGCGCGCGCGCTCGGCGAGGCGGCCCGCGCGCTCGGACTCGACCCGACCGCGATGGGCCGAGGCGGGGTGACTGACCGGAGGAGCGTGGGCGAGCGCGAAGCAGAGGAGCCGGCGGACGCCCCGTTCGACGTGGAGCGCGAACGCTCCGTCGCCCGCGCGGCGTAGTCGTTCAGCGGAACGCGCGCATGCGAGGGCTGTTCGTCACCGCGACCGACACCGGCGTCGGCAAGACGATCCTGAGCGGTGCGCTGCTCGCGGCGATGGTCGCCGCAGGCGAGCGGGTACGCGCACACAAGCCGGCGATGACCGGACTCGACGACCGATCGAAGATCGGCCGTCCCGATGCGTGGCCCCCCGACCACGAGCTGCTGGCGAGTGTGGCGGGTATGACGCCCGAGGAAGTCGCGCCGCTGCGTTATGGCCCCGCCGTCTCCCCCCATCTTGCCGCGCAGCTCGCGGGTGAGCGCGTCGACCCGGCCGACATGGTGACGCGGGCAAGGGAGATAGGCGATGAGGAGACGTCGCTGGTCGTCGAGGGCATAGGCGGCCTGCTGGCACCGCTCAGCGACGACTACACGGTGCGCGACTTCGCCGTCGCACTCGGGCTACCCCTACTGATCGCCGCGCGACCCGGCCTGGGCACGATCAACCACACACTCCTCACACTCGAGGCCGCCCGAGCCGCAGGGCTCGAAGTGCGCGCGGTCGTGCTCACGCCGTGGCCGGAGCAACCATCGCCGCTGGAGCACTCCAACCGCGAGACGATCGCACGAATGGGCAAGATCGAAGTCACGGGACTGGGCCATGTGCAGAGCCCCCCTGCGGCCGATCTCGCGCGTGCGGGCGACGCCCTACCCTGGCAGCACTGGCTCTCGACTTAAGCCCTCACGGCGTCCACAACGGCCCCGGTCACGCGCGCCAGATCCTCCTCGGCGATCACGTACGGAGGCATCGTGTAGATCAGATCGCGAAACGGCCGCAGCCACACCCCGCGCTCGACGGCCGTGGCGGTCACCGCGGAGACGTCCACCTCGTCGTGCAGCTGGACCACGCCGATCGCACCCAGCACACGTACGTCGGCGACACCCGGCAGGTCCCGAGCGGGCTCCAGTCCCGCGCGCAGACCGTGTTCGATCGCGGCCACGCGCTCGCGCCAACCACCGCTCATGAGCAGGTCGAGCGACGCGAGCGCCACGGCGCAGGCGAGGGGGTTGGCCATGAAGGTCGGGCCGTGCATCAACCCGCCGCCCTCGCCGGAGGAGACCGCATCGGACACCGCCCGCGTGCAGAGCGTCGCGGCGAGCGTGAGGTAGCCGCCCGTGAGCGCCTTGCCGACGCACATCACGTCGGGCGCCACCCCGGCATGCTCACAGGCGAACAGCGCGCCGGTGCGGCCGAAGCCCGTGGCGATCTCGTCGAGCACGAGCAGCAGGCCGTGCTCGTCGCATAGGCGCCGCAGCAGCGCGACGCACTCCGGCGCGTAGAACCACATCCCCCCCGCCCCCTGTACGACGGGCTCCACGATCACGGCGGCCAGCTCGTGCGCGTGCCGGGCGACGAGCTCGCTCACCTGCTCAGCCCAGGCCTCGTCGAGACCCGCGTCGAAGCCGCCGGGCGGCCGCGGGGCGAAGACGTGCTCGGGGAGCACCCCGGTGAACATGCCGTGCATCCCGCCGACCGGGTCGCAGACGGCCATCGCGCCGAACGTGTCGCCGTGGTAGCCACCGCGGACCGTCAACAGCCGTGTGCGCTCAGGCCGTCCGAGCGCTCGCTGGACCTGCAGGCACAGCTTGATTGCGACCTCCACCGAGACCGATCCGGAGTCGGCGAGGAACACCTGCTCGAGCCCGTCGGGTGCGATCTCCACCAAGCGCTCCGCCAGGCGCACAGCCGGCTCGTGCGTGAGCCCGCCGAACATCACGTGCGCCATCCGCCCCAGCTGCTCGCGCACGGCGGCGTCGAGCGCGGGATGGCGATAGCCGTGGATCGCACACCACCACGACGCCATCCCGTCGATCAGCTCGCGCCCGTCCGCGAGCTTCAAACGGACACCCTCCGCCGAGACGACCGGCAGCGGCGGCAGCGCGCCGGGCAGCGCGCCGTAGGGATGCCAGACGTGCTCGCCGTCGAACGCGAGGAGTGCCTCCCAATCGGTCATCCCGTTCCCGATCTCAAATAGCGCCGCCGGGGCGGCGTCCCCGACTAGCCCTCGTAGAGGACGAAATCGCGCTTACGCGCGCCGCAGACAGGACAGAACCAGGTGTCGGGGATGTCCTCGAAGGCCGTCCCCGTGGGAATGCCCCCGTCCGGGTCGCCCTCGTCGGGGTCGTAGATGTAGCCGCAGGACTCACAGATCCACTGCTGGAGGGTCTTCGTCGTCATCGCATAAAGACTACCGGCCGCCTGCCGCGGCGGTAGGGTCAACCGATGAGCACGCGCGGGGAGAGCGGGCCTCCTGGAGCCGGCGAGGAGCACGACGAGCGGGCGGGCGCCCAAGGGCGGTCGGACACCCCAATCCCTCCCCGCCAGGCGGCGACGGTGATCCTCTTGCGCGGCGGTGCCGAGGAGCTCGAGGTGCTGCTCGTCAGGCGCACGCCGCGGGCGCGCTTCATGGGCGGCGTATGGGTGTTCCCCGGGGGTGCGGTCGATGCCGGTGAGGGCGACGGCGACGACGCCCACCGGGCGGCGGCGATCCGCGAGCTGCGCGAGGAGGCCGGGATTGTGCTCGAGGACCCCGGCGAGCTGGTGAAGTTCTCGCGCTGGATCACACCCGCGGAGGTGCGGACGCGCTTCGACACCCACTTCTTCCTCGCCCCCCTCCCCCCCGGCCAGGAGCCGAAGGTCGACGGCGAGGAGTGCGTCGAGCAGGGCTGGTTCACGCCGGCGGCGGCACTCGAGGCCCACCGCGCCGAGCGGATCGTGCTCGTGTTTCCCACGATCAAGCACCTCGAGCAGCTCAGCGCGTTCGCGTCGGTCGAGGAGCTGCTGAGAAACACCCGCGGCCGCGACGTCCAGCCGATCCAGCCGCGAGTCGTCGTCGACGGCGAGGTCGCCCGCGTGCTGCTTCCCGGCGAGCCTGGATACGACGATCCGCAGCCGGGCCCTGCGATGCGCTAGAACGGGAAGATGCCCACCGCGGCACGCGCATCCAAACGCTCGAAACGCTCCGGACTGACGGTCGCCGTGACCGGACCCACGGGCGAGATGGGTCGGGCGGTTGTGGAGGCGCTCGAGCGCTCCGCCGAGGTTGGACGTGTGCTCGGGATGGCGCGACGGCCATTCGACCCCACGGCGCACGGTTGGAAGAAGGTCTCCTATCGACGCGGAGACGTGCTCAGCCCCACCGCCGTGGCCGACCTGGTGCGGGACGCGGACGTGGTCGTCCACCTCGCGTTCCTGATCATGGGCAGCGCGCGGGAGACGCGCGCGGTGAACCTGGAGGGCTCGCGGAACGTCTTCGAAGCGGCCGTCTCGGCCGGGGTGAAGCGCCTGGTCTACGCGTCCTCCGTCGCCGCCTACGGATTCCACGGGGACAACCCCCAGCCGCTCGTCGAGGAGGTGCCCGCGCGCGGCACCGCGCGCCACTACTACTCCGCCCAGAAGGCCGAGGTCGAGGCGACGTTGGACGAGGTGCTGGGCGGCGGCGCCACCGCCGCCTACGTGCTGCGGCCGTGCATCGTCGGCGGCCCGAACGCGCCGCTGTTGATCGACAGCCTGCCCTACACCCAGATCTCCGAGCGCCTGCCGGGGCCGGTCCTACGCCTGCTCGACGGCGTGCCGATCCTCAGGCCGGTGCTCCCCGACCCGGGCGTGCCCTTTCAGCTCGTCCACCACGACGACGTCGCGAGCGCGATGCGCGCAGCGGTGCTCGGCCGCGGCGCTCCGGGTATCTACAACATCGCCGGGCCCGGCGAGCTGACGGTGAAGGACCTCACGCGCGAGCTCGGCTGGTACTCGATCCCGGTGCCCGAGCTCGCAATCGACGCGGTCGCCGAGATGGTCGGTCGGTTGGGCTTCCTCCCCGCCCAGGCCCAGTGGGTGGCCGCCTTCCGCGAGCCGGTGATCATGGACGTCTCCAAGGCTCGCCGCGAGCTGAGGTGGCGCCCCAAATACGACGCGCTCCAGACGCTCCGCGCGACGATCGCCGCCGACCGACTGGATCGCCTCGTACGCTGAGCAGTGCCTCGTACGCTGAGCAGGGCCTCGTACGCTGAGCAGTGCCTCGTACGCTGACGAGTGCCTCGTACGCTGAGCAGGGCCCGTACGCTGAGCGGCGGCTCAGGCGGCCGTCTGCGCCTCGATCACGTGCGTGACGGCGTTGATCAGCGCCAGGTGCGTGAACGCCTGCGGGTAGTTGCCGAGATGGCGGCCCGAGGATGCCTCGAGCTCCTCGGCGTAGAGGCCGAGGGGTGAGGCGTAGGAGAGCAGCCGCTCGCAGAGGTGCTCGGCCTCGCGCCGCTCGCCGATCTCCGACAGCGCCGAGACCAGCCAGAACGAGCAGATCAGGAACGTCCCCTCCTCGCCGCTCAAGCCGTCGTCGGTCTCGTCGGTGCGGTAGCGCAGGACGAGACCCTGCTCGGTCAGCTCCTCGCGGATCGCGTTCACGGTGGCGCACACGCGTTCGTCATCCGGCGGGAGAAAGCGGAGGAGGGGGATCAGCAGCGTGGAGGCGTCGAGCGCGTCGGTGTCGTAGTGCTGACGAAACACCCCCCGCTTGTCCACGCCGTGAGCGAGGATGTCTTCGCGGATCTCGTCGGCCACCGCCTGCCAAAGCTCTGCCTGTTCGTTCTCGCCCCGCCGTTCGGCCAAGCGCGCCCCTCGATCCATCGCCACCCAGCACATCAACTTCGATGAGACGTAGTGGCGCGGCTCTCCGCGCGCCTCCCAGATGCCTTGATCCGGCCCCCTCCAAGCCTTTTCCGCGCACCGCACCTGGTCGGTGAGGACCGGCCATAGGCGCTCGGGAATGTGGTCGCGCTGCTTGGAGTGCAGGTACACCGAGTCGAGCACCGCTCCGAACACGTCGTTCTGGCGCTGGTTGTAGGCGCCGTTGCCGACCCTCACCGGACGCGCCCCTTCGTACCCCTTGAGGTGTTCGAGCGTCGACTCCTCCAGGTCCCGGTTGCCTGTGATCCCGTACATGATCTGCAGCGAGCCGTCCTCGTTGCGCCCGAGGTCGGCCACGTATTGGATGAAGTCGTCGGCCTCCCAATCCAGCCCGAGCGCGTGCAGGCCCCAGAGCGTGAACGAGGCGTCCCGCATCCAGCAGTAGCGGTAGTCCCAGTTGCGTTCCCCGTGTCGCGTCTCGGGCAGCGAGGTGGTGGGCGCCGCGACCAATGCCCCGGTGGGCATGAACGTGAGCCCCTTCAGCGCCAGCGCCGAGCGCTCGAGGTGATAGCGCCAGGGGTGATCCGGGTAGGTGCCGTCGGCCAGCCAGCCGCGCCAGAAGTGGCTCGTGCGGGTCAGGTACTCATCGGCCTGCTCGATCGTGCGGGGGCCGCCGAGCCCCTCGGTCCAGGAGATCGCGCAGAAGCGCCGCTCGCCTTCGGTCATCGTGTGGCGTGCGTGCACGCGGTTGCCCTCGATTCCCATGCGAACGTCGCTGAACAGGCGAAACTCCGTCCGCCCGTCGCTGGCGTCGAGCGCGTGGCCGCCCTCCTCGCCGAGGTCGGCAACGCTCCACTTCGCCGGCGTACTGCCGTATTGGAGCATCGGCTCGCACACCATCTCGACCTGCACCTCACCCTGGATGCATTCGATCACCCGCACCAGCAGGTGATCGGCGTCGAAGTCTGTCGGTGCCCGCGTGTGGCTGGAGCCCTCCTTGTTGTCGTGCCATTCGCCGATCGTCAGTCCGTCCACAACACGCAGCCACCCCTGCGGGGTCATCCAGGTCGTCTCGATCAGGTTCGTGCCCGGGATGTAGCGCCGGCCCGCCGGCACATATACGCCGTAGGGGCCTACCCTGAAGCTCCCGGCGCCACGGTCGAGTATCGCCGCGAACACGCTCGGGGAGTCGAAGTGGGGCATGCACATCCAATCGATCGACCCGTCGGAGGCCACCAGCGCGCCGGTGTGGCAGTCCGACAGGAAGCCGTAGTCGGCGATCGGCGGGAAGGGAGAGTCAGGTGAGAGCGGCCCGGGACGCGCCGCGGAAGACTTCGGGCGCACCGCCGGTGGGGGCTTGCCCTCCTCCGTCGGGGCGGCGACCTTCGGTGCGGGGCTGTTGGTGATCGCCGAGCGAGGAGGCATCGTCATCGAACCGTAGCGTGAGCGCCCGACCGCTCACCAGTCGGCGTCGACGAAGATCGGTCGCTCGACCCCGTCCGGAAGCACCCGCTCGTCCTCGAGCTTGTCGAGATGAGCGGCGAGCGTGACCGTGGCGAGCGGGCGCAGCGCCTCGTGGACCTCCGGCCAGACAGTGTCGAGCAGCTCCTCCACGGTGCGGTTGCCTCGGGCGAGCGCCAGCATCAGGCAGTGCTCACGGTCGATGCGGTGGCCGAGATACTCCTCGAGCTTGGCGTGGGCGTCCCATACCGGGGGGCCGTGGCCGGGGCAGATGACGTTGAAGTCATCGCGCAGGCCGAGGCGCGTGAGGGCGAGCATGTAGTCGGCCATCGCGCGGCGATGGGGAGCGATGTAGACGCTCCCCTCCCCGAGCACGGCGTCGCCGGTGAAGCAGGCGCCGGCGGCCACCAGCGCGAAATGGTCGGGCGAATGCCCCGACGTGGCGACGACGTCGAACGGGCCGAAGCGCTTCCCCTCGGCGAGCGTGAAGTCGGCCTCGCCGCGCCCGGCCGCGAGTGGCGCCGGATCGTGTTTGCGGATGACGTCGACGGCTTCCGAGTGGTCGTAGTGGTCGTGTGTGAGCACGACTCCCCCGAGCCCGCCGCGCGCGTCGATCGCCGCGAGCACACGCTCGACGTGGGAGTCGATCAGGGGACCGGGATCGACGACGTAGGCGGGCCGGCGACCGACGACCCAGGTGTTCGTGCCCGACAGCGTCAGCAGCCCGGGGTTGGGCGCGCGCACGCGCAGGATGTCGTAGTTGAGCAGCAGGTCCTTCTCGGACTGAGCCTCGGAGCTGGGATCGGCCTCGGAATCGGGGGGCGGCATGATGTTCACTCGCGCGACCCTAACCGAGCGCGCCCCGCGATTGTCTGGACCTCCGATCGGTCCTGGAAATCCGACCTCCGATCGGCCCTGGACCTCCGATCGGCCCTGGACATCTCATCGACCCTCGTCGTAGGCTGCATGGTGGGAATGCGTCTCCAGCTCCAGAACGGATCAACCGCGGCCCGTGAGCGCCGCAAGGCGCCGTTCGCGCGGCCCGAGCCGCTGGTTCGCGAGCTCGAGCGCGCGCTCCCGGTGCGTCCGTTCGCGCTCCGCTTCTGGAACGGTGCGGAGCTCGCGCCGACGGCGCCCGGGGGACCCGTCTTCACCGTGCGCTCCCCGGCGGCGGTCGCCCACCTGCTGCGCGCCCCCGGGCAGCTCGGGCTGGGGCGCGCCTATGCCGCCGGCGAGCTCGAGGCGGACGATCTCGACCTGGTGATCGGGCTGCTGGACACGTTCGAGGCCCCCGCGATCGCCCCGAAGACACGCCTGCGCCTGATGGTGGCGGCGATCCGCGCCTGCGGTCTGAGCGCCCCGCCGCCGATCCCCGCGAGCGAGCTGAGCCCGCGCGGGCGGCGCCACAGCCGCGAGCGCGACGCGCGCGCGGTGCGCCACCACTACGACGTCTCCAACGATTTCTTCGCGCTCCTCCTCGACGAGTCGATGACCTACAGCTGCGCGCTCTTCTCGCGCGGGGCGCGCACGCTGGAGGAGGCTCAGGTGGCGAAGCTCGAGCTCGTCTGTACGAAGCTCGCCCTGAGGGAGGACGAGCGCGTGCTCGACGTCGGCTGCGGCTGGGGCAGCTTCGCGCTGCACGCCGCCTCGCGTCACGGGGTGCGGGTGGTGGGCATCACCTTGTCTCCCACTCAGGCCGAGTTGGCCCGCCGGCGCGTGATCGAGGCGGGGCTGGAGGGGCGCGTGGAGATCAGGATCGCCGACTACCGCGACATGCGCGACGAGCGCTTCGACGCGATCGCGAGCATCGGCATGGTCGAGCACGTCGGCGCCAGCCAGATCGACGTCTACGCCGCCCAGCTCGCCGCCCTCCTGGAGCCCGGCGGGAGGTTGCTCAACCACGGCATCGCCCGCCTGCGCCACGGCGAGGCGGAGGCGGGCCCGTTCTCCGAGCGCTACGTCTTCCCCGACGCCGCACCGCTCCACGTCTCGCGCGTGATCCTCGCGCTCGAGCGGGCGGGGATCGAGCCCGTGCACGTCGAGGGCCTCCGCCGGGACTACGCGGAGACGCTCAGCCACTGGATCGAGCGTCTCGACGCCAACCGCGCGCGGGCCGAGCTGCTCGCCGGCCCCGAGCGCGTCCGCGTCTGGCGGCTCTACCTACGCGCCGCCCGGAACGGCTTCAGAACCGGCTTCACCTCAGTCTTCCAAATATTGGGAACCCGCCCACCCCGACGAGCTTGATCTCTTGAGGGGCCCGGGTCGCATGCGACCCGGGCGCAACGGCCGCATGCGACCGTTGCCGGAGGCGCGCATGCGCGCCTCCGCGAGCGGTGCATGCACCGCTCGAACAGCTACTCGATCAGCGACGCCCGGTGCGTGCGGCGCCGCTCCTGTTGCCGGAGCCTGAGCCACCGGAGCCTGAGCCACCGGAGCCTGAGCCACCGGAGCCGGAACCGCTGCGTGCGGAGCCCGTCCGCGGCGAGCCCGAGCCGTTGCGTGCGGGGCCACCTCGGCCGCGATTGCGCGACGCCCGTGTGCGCTGCTGCGAGCCGCCGGAGCGCTGACCGGTGGCGTCGCTCGGGAGGCCTCCCTCCTCGAGCTCACGGTGGAGGCCGAGGTCACGAACCATGCTCACCATTTCGCGCGCCTGGTCGTGGACGACGAACGTGACGCCGGTGCCGCTCGCGCCCGCGCGCGCGGTGCGCCCGATGCGGTGGACGTAGTCCTCACGCGAGCCGGGGATGTCGAAGTTGATCACGTGCGTGATGCCCACCACGTCGATCCCGCGCGCGGCGACGTCGGTGGCGACGAGCGTGTCGACGGCGCCGGACTCGAAACGGGCGAGCGCCTTCTCGCGCTGGGACTGGGACTTGTCGCCGTGCATCGCCACCGCCTGGACGTTGCTCGCCGCCAGCCGTTTGACGAGCCGGTCGGCGCCGCGCTTGGTACGCACGAAGACGAGCGTGAGCCCGCGCTCGGAGTCGTTCAACTCGGAGACCAACCGCGCGACCTTCCCCTCGTGGGAGACCGACACGAAGCGGTGCTCGACTTTCACTTCGGATGACTCGCCCCCGCCCACCCCGGCGTGCTCGTGGCGGCGCGGGTCGGTGGTGTAGGCCTTCGCGATGCGCCCCACCTCGCCCTCGAGCGTCGCCGAGAACATCAGGGTCTGGCGGTCCCTCGAGGTCAGCTTTACGATCCGGTCGACGACCGGGCGGAAGCCCATGTCGAGCATCCGGTCGGCCTCGTCGAGCACGAGCAGCTTGACTTTGCTTAGCGACACCTCGCGGCGATCGATCAGGTCGAGTAGCCGTCCCGGCGTGGCGACCAGGATGTGGGCGCGCGCGGCGATCCGCGCCTGCTTGACGATCCCGGCGCCGCCGTAGACGGCGGCGATCGAGAGTGCGCGGGAGTGCGCGATATCGCGCAGGTCGTCGACGATCTGGATCGCGAGCTCGCGCGTGGGCGCAAGCACGAGCGCCGAGGGACGCACGTCGGTGCCCTTCAGGCGCTCCACCATCGGGATCCCGAACGCGAGCGTCTTGCCCGATCCGGTCGGTGACTGGGCGAGCAGGTCGTGGCCCGCTAGAACGTCGGGAATGACCATCTTCTGAACTGCGAACGGCTGGGTGATCTCGCGCTTGGCGAGCTCACTCGCGACGACCTCGGACACGCCGAGATCGGCGAACGTTTGATGCTCCATGTTGGTGTTGCTCCTTCTCACGGCCCTATGGCCGCTGTTACGGATGGAGATTCGACTGACCCCATCCGCGCAACTAGAAGCGCCAACAAAGACAAAGAACCTCGCGGGCGACGTCGCCGCCCGGTAGGGGGACCGTAGCAGGCAAAGCGCTGAAGACAAGCACGGAATGCCGCACGCCGCCCATCTCAAGGACCGAAACGCGGCCAGGCACCGCCCATCAGCCTCCTGGAGGGATGGGAGATGTCTTGAGAAGCTCCGATAGATTCACCGGGGCCGTAAAGGCGTATCGCCGACCCCGGCGGCGTTGTTCTAGAAACCCCATCTCAACGAGTGGAAGCAGGTCGTTCCTTGCCGTCTCGTGGGTTACGCCGTGACTAGACGCGTGCGTTTGGAACGTGTAGCCAGCGTCTTGCGTCCTGAGCGCGTTCCCCAGCAGGGCAAGCTGTCGGTGGTTGAACTGGTTCGATCCCCTGAGGAGCTTTTCGACGTCGCGCAGGTCCTTAATCTTCTGCCGAAGATACTGATGAAGCTGTTCGACGGCCCGTTGGATGACCTCCAGCTGGTAGACGATGAAGTAGGTCACGTCTCGTTCGTCTGTCTCCGTAAGCATGAATGACCGCGTGTACTTAGCAGGGGCATCCCGAAGTATCTTCGAGATGGACAGGTACTCAACGAGCCAGTATCTGCGCGACTTCATGTACCAATAGAACAGCGCGCGTGCGGTTCGTCCGTTTCCGTCCTCGAACGGGTGATCGTACGCAAGCCAGAAGTGGAGCAAGATCGCTCGCACGACGGGGTGAATGAATCGATCTGGACTCTCACCTTCGTTCGCGAAGTCGCAAAGAGCCTGTAGCCGCTCCGGCAACTGATCAGCCGGAGGCGGACTGTGGATCACGCTTCCGTCCGTGCTATCCACGACGGCGATCCGCACCTCGTCGGGGCGCTGGAGTCGGCCCGCGGCGTCGGGGTTGTCCAGCGTGCCGTCGGTCAGGATGCGCTGCAGCTCCAGGACGGTCCCTGGCGTCAGCTCATCAGGCATGCCGTCGCGCATGTATTGCAGCGCTCGGTAGTTGTTGAAGATCATGCGCTCGCTCCGGTCTTTCGGCTCCCGGCCCGACCGAAGCAACTCCTTTGCGACCCGTCGAGTCGTGGTTGCGCCCTCCAACTGGCTCGACCGAATCGCCTCCTCCATCAAGGAATTGACGAGATAGTGCTGTCGCGCCTGCTCGTCGGCCGTCACGACCTCCGACATTGCGACCTCTCCGCTGCACCGCTGATCCACGTAGTGGAGTCGGCGAGCGACGAGATCGGGGACCCCGTAGACGAAGTGGACACCGGAAGGGTCGGCCAGCGGAATGGCGCGCTGCACTGACTGGCGACCCCACTTGATGAGGAACCACCACTCCTCGTGGTTGAGGTTCCCCGGAGGCTTGAGTTGGCGGAGCTTGTCCCAATGGACATAGTCGCGACCATTCTCCGCGACCCCTAGCTGCATGAGCTCCAAGAGGCGCTGGGAACCGAGTCGCGTTATCAGGTTGCTGTAGTCGGGGGGTGGGGCTACGTATGTGGTCATCCAAATTGCTCCAAATTAGTCCAGGGATTTGGAGCTTAGCAGAACTCCAAGGATTTGGCACAATTTGGAATAACTTGGATCAAGGCTAAAGCACCTCCAACTTCACCTCAGGACAAGTTCGCCATCACGTGCTTGACCACTGTGTAGTCCTCCAGCGAATACACGCTCAGATCCTTGCCGTAGCCGGAGTCCTTGAAGCCGCCGTGGGGCATCTCCGAGACGAGGGGGATGTGGTCGTTGATCCACACGCAACCGAAGCGCAAGGCCTTCGATACGCGCAGGGCACGGCCGACGTCGCGGGTCCACACCGACGATGCCAGGCCGTAGCGGGTGGCGTTCGCCCACTCGATCGCCTGGGCCTCATCGGAGAAGCGCTGGACGGTGATCACGGGGCCGAAGATCTCGCGCTGGATCAGCTCGTCGTCCTGCTCCAACCCGGCGATGACCGTCGGCTCCAGGAAGAAGCCGGCCCGGTCGGGCTGCCCGCCGCCGGTGACGATCTCCGCGTGGGATGGCCTCCGCTCGAGGAAGCCCTCCACCCGCTCGCGCTGGCGCGCGGAGTTGACCGGTCCGAGCGTCGTCTCCGGCGCCAGCGTGTCGCCGATCACCAGGCCCCGCGCCTGCCCCGCGAGGCCCGCGACGACGTCGTCGTAGACCTTCGCCCCCGCCAGTACCCGGGTGGCCGCCGTGCAGTCCTGGCCGGCGTTGTAGTAGCCGGTGCCCGCGATTGTCTCCAAGGCGCTCTCCAGGCTGACGTCGTCGAACACCACCACCGGCGCCTTCCCGCCGAGCTCGAGGTGCACGCGCTTGAGGCTCTCGGCGGCGGTCCGGGCGAAGTGCTTGCCCGTCTCCACCGACCCAGTCAGCGCGAGCATGTCGACCTCGGGATGGTTGATCAGCGCCTCGCCCGTCGGCTCGGCGGGACCCATGACAATGTTCAGGACCCCCTTCGGCAGGATCTCGGCGGCGAGCTCGGCGAAGCGGACGGTCGTCAGCGGGGTCGTCTCCGCCGGCTTCAAGACGACCGTGTTGCCCGCCGCCAGCGCCGGTCCGAATTTCCAGATGGCCATCATCAAGGGGTAGTTCCACGGCGTCACCTGCCCGATCACTCCGACCGCTTCGCGGCGTGTGAACGAGGTGTAGCCCTCCATGTACTCCCCCGCCGCGCGTCCCTCCCCACAGCGCGCCGCGCCCGCGAAGAAGCGCAGGTTGTCGGCCATCACCGGCAGCTCGTCGCCCGTCACCGCCGCGATCGGCTTGCCCGCGTTCAGCGCCTCCAGCCGCGCGATCTCCTCCGCGTGCTCCTCCACCAGATCGGCCAGGGCGAGCAGCGCCTGCGAGCGCTGGGCGGGCGTCGTCTGCGACCAGCCCGCGAATGCCCTCCGTGCGGCTCTCACCGCGCGGTCGACATCCTCGGCGGTCGACCGCGGCGCCCGCGCCAGCTCCTCCCCGGTGGCGGGGTTCAGGACGGCTTCGCTGTCTCCTCCCGTGGAGGGGACGCGCTCGCCGTCGATGAAGTTCTCGAGCGTGCCTATCGCCGTCGCCATGTCAAGCTCCCCTCTCTCGGCTGCGTCTAACCATCGTTATACGCCCCTCCCGTTTTGTATACAAACATCCGCCCGCTTTAGGTTCGGGGGTCGGGCTTCCGCACGCTTTAGGTTCGGCGTCGGGCTCGTCCTCATCAGATCGGGGCTTGCCCCGATCGGGCCGGAGCAATCCACCGCCACCTCAGACACCGAGCGCTTCCGCGACGGCGGGGTAGGTGATCTCGCCGCCCCGCACGTTCAGGCCCATGCGCAGGCCGGGATCGTGCTCCAACGCGTCCTCCACCCCATGTTCGGCGAGCGCCAGCACGTAGGGGAGCGTGGCATTCGTGAGCGCGTAGGTCGAGGTGATCGGCACCGCCCCCGGCATGTTCGTCACGCAGTAGTGGGTGATCCCCGCGACCTCGAACGTCGGGTCGGAGTGGGTGGTGGGACGGGAGGTCTCGAAGCACCCGCCCTGATCGATCGAGACGTCGACGAGCACCGCGTGGCGCTTCATCAGGCCGAGCTGCTCGCGCGTGACCACGTGCGGTGCGCGCCCGCCGTGGATCAGCACGGCGCCGATCACGAGGTCGGCGAGCGGCAGCATCTCCTCGATCGCGAGCGTCGAGGAGTAGACGGTCGACGCCCGCCCGCCGAACGCGACCTCGAGCTCGCGCAGGCGGTCGATCGAGCGGTCGAACACGAACACGTCGGCCTGCATCCCGATCGCGATCGTCGCCGCGTTCGCCCCCACCACGCCGCCGCCGATCACGAGCACCGTCGCGGCCGCCACACCGGGCACCCCACCCAGCAGGATCCCCCGCCCACCGAGCGGCTTCTCGAGCATGAACGCGCCCGCCTGCGTGGCGATCTTGCCCGCCACCTCGCTCATCGGCGCCAGCAGCGGCAGCCGCCCGCCTGAGTCCTCCACCGTCTCATAGGCGATACACGTCGCCCCGGATTCCCGCAGACACTGCGCGAGCTCCGGCTCGGCCGCCAGATGCAGGTAGGTGAACAGCGTCTGCCCTTCCCGCAGCAGCCCCACCTCCGCGGCCTGGGGCTCCTTCACCTTCAGCACCAGCTCGGCCTCATCGAACACCGTCTCGGCGTCCGTCACGATCCGCGCGCCCTGTGCCCGGAACTGCTCGTCCGCCATCGCCGAGCCCTCGCCGGCGCCCGCCTGCAGGAGCACCTCGTGTCCGCGCGCGCTCAGCTCACGCACCCCCGCGGGGGTGATCGCCACGCGGTACTCGTCGCTCTTCACCTCGGCCGGGACTCCGATCCTCATCGTCGCCTCTCTCCTGCGTCGTGGGTCATCGCGCCAACTCCATTCCTCGCAGCCCATCCTGGGCACGCAGGGCAAGCTGGGCAAGGACGCAGGGAGCGTGGCGTGCTATGCACGCGAGCGACCGAGGACGCCGATCCAGCGCCGCCATGCGTGCTCAGGATCATCGCGCGAGCTCTCGTCCTCGCAACGCCAGCCAGAACTCGATCCGGTCGCGCGCCTGGGAGAAGTCGCGCCCGGTCAGCTGCTCGACGCGGCGGATGCGGTAGCGCAGCGTGTGGCGGTGGCAATAGAGCGCGCCCGCGGCCTTCTCCCAGTGGCCGTTGTGCTCGATGAACACATCGAGCGAGCGCAGCAGCTCTTCGCCATAGTCGCCCTCACCCTGCTCGACCGGGCCGAGGACGCCGCGACAGTAGGAGATCAGCGCGTCGTCGTCCTGCAGCGAGAGCAGCAGCTGGAAGGCGCCCAGGTCCCGGTAGGAGGCGACCTCCGGCGCATCCCCGTTCTGCAGCCGCACGGCCTCCAGCGCACAGCGCGCCTCATGGAAGCTGAGCCGCAGCGAGTGCGTCGGGGCGGCGCGACTGGCCGCGGCCCCGACCTCACCGAAGCGCTCGACCAGCTCGCCGCGGATCTTCCGCGCCAGCTCGATCGAGTCCTGCCCGTCCGCGTCGATCACCGCGCACAGCAGCCCCGCGCGAATCGCCACCAGGTTGTGCACCTGCTCGCGCTTCAGGATTCGTTCCAGCAGCGCCGCCGCGGCGCTCGGGTCGGGCAGCGAGAAGGCCAGCACCGCGACCTGCTCGCCGATCCCGAACGGGCGCAGCCGCGCCTGGAGCTCCTCCGGGTAGAGGTGGCCGGTGAGGGCCTCCGCCAGCACGTCGCCCACCATGTTCCGCTGGAGCATTTCGTAGCGCTCGTTCACCAGCTGCGCGAACGCCCGCTCGGTGATCGCGATGAACGGCAGCTCGTAGGGAACCTCGAACAGCGGGAACGAACGCTTGCGCGCGGCGGTGACGAGCGCGGCCGGCAGCCGTTTGTGGGTGAAGCCCGTGCCGAAGCCGAGGCCGACGATCTCGTGATCGGCGAGGCGATCGATCAGCTCGCGCTGCGCCTTCGGTCCGTCCAGCTGGATGCCCATCGTCAACAGCAGCTCGCCGCCCTTCAACCACGGCGTCGGATCGGTCAGCTCGGTGCTATGCACCCAGCGCACATGCGCCTGGGCCGACTCCTGCCCGGAGACGAGCGTCAGCCCGAGCTCCGCGATCAGGCTCTCTACTGTGAGCTCCATCTCCCCATCCGTTCCCCCGCCTCGCTCAGTACGGGGCGCAGGATCGACTCGATCTCCGCGAACTGCTCCTCGCCCGCGATCAGCGGCGGCGAGAGCTGGAGCACCGGATCGCCGCGGTCGTCGGTCCGGCAGATCAGCCCGCGACGGAACAGCTCACCCGAGAGGAAGCCCCGCAGCAGCTGCTCTGACTCCTCCGGGTTGAACGTCTCCTTCGTCTCCCTGTCCTTCACGAGCTCGATCGCCTGGAAGTAGCCGGCGCCGCGCACGTCGCCGACGATCGGCAGGTCGCGCAACCCCTCGAGCATCTCCCTGAAGCGACCTTCGTTCGCGCGCACGCGCCCGCAAAGATCCTCGCGTTCCATCACGTCGATGTTCGCCAGCGCCACCGCGCACGCCATCGGGTGCCCGCCGAAGGTGAAGCCGTGGGTGAAGGTCTCCGTGCCATGCAGGAACGGCTCGGCGATGTGATCGCCGGCGAGCACCGCGCCGAGCGGCGCGTAGGCCGAGGTCAGCCCCTTCGCCATCGTGATCATGTCCGGCCGGTAGTCGAAGCGTTCGCACCCGAACCAGTACCCGAGACGGCCCCACGCGCAGATCACCTCGTCGGAGATCAACAGCACCCCGTGGCGATCGCAGATCTCGCGCACCCGCTGGAAGTAGCCCTCCTGGGGCACTAAGCAGCCGCCGCTGTTCTGCACCGGCTCGAGGATCACCGCCGCCACCGTCGCGGGGCCCTCGAACAGGATCGCCTCCTCGATCGCGTCCGCCGCCCACAGGGGATCGCGATCCTCGCCCCAGCGGTATGAGTTGGTGTTCGGCACGTGGTGCCCGCCCGGGGTCAGCGGCTCGAACGGCGTCCTCAGCGCGGGCACGCCGGTCGCCGTCAACGCCCCCATCGAAGTCCCGTGGTAGGCCAACCGGCGCGAGATCAACTTGTGACGGGTCGGCTCGCCGCGCGCCGCGTGGTAGGACTTCGCGAGCTTCCAGGCCGACTCCACCGCCTCCGAGCCGCCGGAGGTGAAGAACACGCGGTTCAGGTTCCCCGGCGCCAGCTCGGCGATCCTCGCCGCCAGCTCGATCGAGCGGGGGTGGGCGTAGCTCCAGTTCGTGTAGAAGCCGAGCTCCTCCGCCTGCCTCGCGGCCGCCTCCCCGAGCTCGGCGCGGCCGTGGCCGATGTTCACGCAGTACAGCGCCGAGAGCCCGTCCAGGTAGCGTCTGCCGTGCTCGTCGTACACGTAGCACCCCTCGCCGCGCACGATCACCGGGACCTCGCTGTCCGCGTAGGTCCCCATCCGCGTGAAGTGCATCCACAGGTGGCGCTTCGCCAGCGTCTGCAGCTCGCTCTCCGAGCCACTCCCGGAGCTCGCGCTACCCGCGCCTGAAATCGCCGTGGGCACCTCGCCGCGGGCTTCGCCAACGGTGCTTGTCGGTGTGATTGCCATCGCGCACTCTCCTCTCGAACGCGTCACATGCAGCTAGACACTCAGGACAACCGTACTCCGCCAAGATGTCCAGCTCAAGGCGCCTCCCGGTCAACAAGCGTCGTACCCATTGTACAAGATGGACAACATCAGCCGTACGTTTTGGGGATCGCGCCCCTTGCCCGCCGCCAACGGAGGACGTAACTTCTGTCACAACCAGCCGAGAGGAGCAGGGGAATGGCCACCGTCGCAGCCACACCGGGAACGCCTGAGCGAGAAGGCGTGATGGACAAGGGGTTGAAGAAAAACGCGATCGGCTACGTCTCGAACATCGTGATCGGCGTGGCCTCGACGGCGCCGGCCTACTCGCTGGCGGCGACGCTCGGGTTCATCGTCGCCGTCAAGGGCGTCGGCGTCCATGCCCCCGCGGTGATGCTCGTCGCGTTCATCCCGATGCTGCTGGTCGCCTCGGCCTACAAATACTTCAATCGCGCCGACCCCGACGCGGGCACGACGTTCGCATGGGTGACGCGCGCCTTCGGTCCGATGACCGGCTGGGTGAACGGCTGGGCGATCTTCCTGGCGGACGTGATCGTGATGGCTTCACTGGCCGACATCGCCGCGATCTATACGTTCAAGCTCTTCGGCTTCACGGCACTCGGCGAATCGAAAGCCGCGATCATCATCGCCGCGGTCCTGTGGATCGCGATCATGACCTGGATCTGCTACCGCGGCATCGAGCTCTCGGCGCGCATCCAGCAGGTGCTGCTCAGCGCCGAGGTGCTGATCCTCGGGCTGTTCGCGGTGGTCGCCTTCGTCAAGGTCTACGGCAGCCACCCGCCCGCCGGCTCGATCAAGCCATCGCTGTCGTGGTTCAACCCATTCGCGATGAGCCTCCCCGACTTGGTCGTCGCGCTGCTGCTCGCGGTGTTCATCTATTGGGGCTGGGATTCGGGCGTCTCCGTCAACGAGGAGTCCGAGGACCCGGCCGAGGGTCCGGGCAAGGCCGCGGTCGTCTCGACGATTCTGCTCGTGCTGATCTACGTCGTCGTCACGGCCGGCGCCCAGGCCTTCCACGGCACCGGCTTCCTGACCAACGAAGCCAACCAGGAAGACGTCCTCAACGCGCTCGGCTCGGGCGTGCTCGGCAGCACTTTGAACAAGCTACTGGTGATCGCGGTGCTCACGTCGGCCTCGGCCTCGACGCAGACGACGATCCTGCCGACGGCCCGCACGACGCTGTCGATGGCCCACTGGAAAGCGGTCACGAACCTGCTCGCCCGCGTGCACAAACGCTTCCTGACCCCCACCGTCTCGACGCTCGGCTTCGGGGCGCTCTCGATCATCATCACGATCATCCTTCTGCTGCTCTCGGAAAGCGTGCTCGCCGACTCACTCACGGCGATCGGCTTCCCGATCTGCTTCTACTACGGCTTCACCGGCATCGCCTGCGCGTGGTACTACCGGCACGAACTCGGCAAGAGCGCGCACAATTTCCTGCTCCTGGGCCTTGGCCCGGTGATCGGCGGGCTGATGCTGTTCGGCATCGGCGGCTACGCGGCCGTGTACTACGGCCACGCCGAAAACGTCGAATCCAAGCCGATCCTCGGCATCACGCTGCCGCTGTGGATGGGCATCGGCGGCATGATCCTGGGTGTGATCGTCATGATCGCCTCACGACCCTTCTTCAAGGACTTCTTCTCGCGCAAGACCGAAACCGCCCCCCCGGGGGTGCTCGACCAGCCTCCCC
>Ga0075522_10000364_pt1 | contig 32681 bp, 30 predicted proteins | sample NGEPerA_FD_74796 | JGI IMG/M metagenome (GOLD analysis project Ga0075522, IMG submission 74796) | Arctic peat soil microbial communities from the Barrow Environmental Observatory site, Barrow, Alaska, USA - NGEE PermafrostL2-A | ecosystem: Environmental > Terrestrial > Soil > Wetlands > Peat ... | reverse complement strand
AAATACGATCTTCTCGATCTCATCGTGAACAGATTACCGACGTCGGCGGCTCCAGCCGCCGACACCATCGGAATGTTCACGATGGCCTGGAATCGGTGTTCACTTTGAGCGGAATACGCAATTACAACATCGTGTTCCGCTGGTTCCTGGACATGGGCCTTGAGGAGCCTTCTTTCGACGCCTCCACGTTCAGCAAGAACCGTGAGCGATTGGCCGGTGAGGACGTGGCCCTGAGGTTTTTTGATGCGGTAGTGCGCGAAGCGCGAGCCCTGGAACTGCTCTCGGACGAGCACTTCAGTGTCGATGGCACGCTGATTGAGGCCTGGGCATCGATGAAATCGTTCCGACCCAAGGACGGCGGTGGCTCGGGGCCCGATGCCGGCGGGGATCGGAACTTCAAGGGCGAGCAGCGGCGTAATGACACACACGCGAGCACCACGGACCCGGAGGCCAAGCTCTTGCGCAAATCGTTGGGCAAGGAAGCCAGGCTGTGCTTTGCCGGACACGCCCTGATGGATAATCGTCACGGTCTGATCAGCGACGTGTGTCTCACCCCGTCGGTGGGCGTGACGGAGTCTGAAGCGGCCCTGGCGCTGGTGGCCCGGCAGCGGCGCAAGCGGCTTCGACCCAAGAGTGTCGGTGGCGACAAGGGCTATCACACAAGCCGGTTTGTCGATGCCCTGCTCGCGCAGCGCATCGCTCCGCATGTGGCCTTCAATGCGGCTCACTTCTCCACCGGCCTGGGCAAAGGCACACTGGAGTCTTCCGGCTATCGGGCCAGTCAGATCGTGCGTAAACGCATCGAGCAGTTCTTTGGTTGGGGCAAGACCGTAGGCGGTCTGCGCAAGACGCGGCTGCGCGGTGTCAAGCGCAACAAGCAGCTGATGTGCCTGACTGGCTTGGCCTACAACTTGGTACGCGTCAGTCGAATGTGCCCGGCCACAGGATAGGTGTCTGCGAAAGTTGTACCGAGGCGATCCGAACATGCAAAAGCCTGAAAAACTCAATGATCGAAGCAATACCACTGCCCTAGCACTGCTTTGAGCACAAATCGATGGGTCTTCTGAAATGCAAAACTCTTCAAAACACAGCCTTTTTCAGCAGCCTGCTAGAGGCCAGAACCCGGCGGGTCTGTCGTGGCTTGTCGCGCGAATGCAACGATGGCCCGTCGCGTACCGAGAAGCCTGTTGGGTCAGCTGGGAGGAGATGCTTTTGTCTTGCCACAGCCGCGCCGCTGGACTGGTTTCTTGAAGAAGTGCAGCGATTAACCGAAGAAAGTGCAGTGGTTTATTGAAACTGACACTCGTAGAGCTGCCCTCGGCGTTATTGGCCGACGCTTCAGACATCTTTTTCGCGGGATCAAAAGGATTGAAGGCGAGGAGCGTCCAAGGCGCCACCTTCGCAAGCGGCGATGCGACGCGTATGGCGGCGTCCAACGGGTCTGTTCCGCCATCGGAACACGCTAGTGTCGCCATCGCCAGCACTTGCGCCTCCTCGAATCCAGGCAGTGCCTGACAGGCGGTGACGGAAAGCTCATTGCGTGTCAGGGTTCCGGTCTTGTCAGCGCACAACACATCCATCCCGGCGGCTTCATCCAGCGCGGACAGATCTGCGGAGAAAATAACGTGGTGATGCCATTGCCGGCAGCAGGAAGAAAAGACCATCAACCGCTCAGCCAGAACCATTTATCTCGAAGCGAAATCTGTCCTAACAAGCGGAGTCACCCCCACTGCTCGCTCACTGCGTACGTGCGCAACGTCTCCTGTGCAAGATAAGGTACGCGACCCCCGGCGTATAGGACCCATATCCTTTATTCTCATACCGTGATAAAGTATGATTGTTTCTCATAATGCGATAAACCTGTAATCCTACGTACCACAAGGCCGATCGTAATTGAGTTTGGTTGGCACTTGAAATTAAAAAGTAGTGGGTTAGCTCCAGACGAAGGGTATGACAATGCTTCGATCAGGGACGCGTTTCCAGGCTTTCTCGTTTCTCGCAGCAGGCGCAGGTGGCGAGTTTTGCCGGCGATCCTAACAGTTACGGACAGACTGCGCAGGAAGGAACAGCGGCGGAACAGAGCGAGGATACGGGCAGGCTGGAAGAGGTCGTAGTGACTGCCGAGCGACGCAGCGAAGATATTCAGAAGACGGCCGCTTCCGTGACAGCGATCGAGGGACAGGACCTTCAGGTCCAAGGTCGATACCAATTGAGCACCATGCTCGAGGACGTGCCCGGCGTTGATGGCGGAGCAGCCACGTGCCTGGCGGGCTCGACTTCGAGCGGCACCGATACACTCGCCGCAGGCATCATCATCCGCGGTATTCCCACCAGCGGTACTGCCGGCGGTGGGATTACGTCGGTACCCTCCACGGCCGGATATTACGCGCATGACATTTACTCCGATTCTGCCTGGCCAGAACCCCATGCTATCGACGAATGGCCAGATCTATTATCTTCCTCAGCAAGCGACGCTGGGCGGGGCGGAGACGATGTACCCAGAATATGGGGCCGTGCTCAGAAAGCAGTACAGCATTCCGCCTGGTTACTGCACTCAGGATTGCTGTGGCACTGGCATTGATCTCATTCATAGGGAGAAAGCTCTGCAGTGCGGGATGCCGGCCACGACACCCAACTCGCGCCACTGACTTCACCGCCATCGCACTTATGCGCTCGCGCCGCCGAGCACTGCTCTGGCTCCCGGCCAGCATGGTACTTGTGGCACTGCGGTGCTATGCCCAATCACCACAGAGTGATTTCACCCTAATCTCTGCAGCGGGGTTGGAGATGTCGGCACAACGCGGACAGGGGCTGTTTTTGCAGAATTGCTCACTGTGTCACCTGCCGCACCGAGCGCATCCGAAGGACGCGGCCGATCCAGGCCACAGCATTGGTCCTTCTCTGACGGCATGGTTTCGCGACTCCAGCACCGATAGCGCACAGCAAGCTGCGTTTACGAATTGGGTCAGCAACGGAAGCCCCCACATGCCCAGCTTTCAATATGCGCTCAGCTCAGCGGAGATTGCAGACATCGCTGAGTACCTAAAGGTTCTGCGCGGCGTGCCACCAGGGCTGTTCCAAGCGCAACGCCAATCCTCTACTCCTTCCCAAACGATTGGTGACGCACCCACCACTACTGAGATTCGCGCGCAAACGGTGATCTCCGGCAATGTACGGTCGAGCAAAGGTCAGCCGTTGGGAGGAGTTGCCTTATCAATCCGACGTGATGCGCAGTCTTTTGCTACGACCGTGTATGCAAACTCAGAAGGCCATTACCATTTCCCCGCGCTTGAGCCAGGAGACTATTCATTGTCCGCGCAGGCAGTGGGGTATCGACCCCTCAGCACGCGCCTGACCTTGGACGATAAGGATCGTACGCAAGAGCATTCCTTGACATTGGAGCCCAGCAACAACTTCGAGAAACAGCTGTCTGGCTCAGAGTGGATGCGTTCACTGCCAGCCGCAACGCCCGACGATCGCCGCCTGCGTCAAATCTTTCATAACAGCTGCACGGTTTGCCACGACGCCGCATTCGTTCTCGGCAAACGATTCGATCATACAGGTTGGCAGCTCATCATGGATGTCATGATCAATCATGAGGCGGATCCTGCTAAACCCAATGGCATGTTGTTGCAAGCCTATAGGAACGAGCTCATTGACTATTTGACGCGCGCGCGCGGGCCGAAGTCCAAACCACCACAATACTCCCGGCCATCAGTGCCGCTTGGCGAAGCGGCGGACGTCGTCATCACCGAATACGACATACCGCGCGGCGATTATCCGAATTATCAGATCCTTCACAACGGCAGTCTTTGGCAGGAAGGTGCCCCTTCCGTGTACGAGGGCGAAGTGCTGCACGATGCCGTGCCTGCGAACGATGCCGTCTACTTCACTGATGATGTCACTCCCGCTCGAACCATCGGCAAGGTCGATGTGCAAAACGGCCGCGTGAGTGGATACGAACTGAAGGGTCCTCGAGGAGTGGCTGTTTCGGTGCACGGTGCGGCGGTCGACGCACAGGGTCGTTTGTGGTTTGCCGATCAACCCGATGGAACCTTCGTTGGCTTTGACCCCGCTGAAACAGCGTTCATCACGTTCGATAGACCGTTGGAGACTTACCCCACGGCGAGCGGTTCGCCTGTGTTTGACACGCTCGGCAACTTTCTGGCGGGAGGGATGGGCGGCACGCTTGTGGTCGATGCGAACGGGCACCCCTGGGGGGCACAGGACCTCGCGGCACTCGAGCTGCAGCCTGCCACCGGCCGATATCGGCAATATCGCTTCCGCGACGGCAGCGTCGGCGATCCGGACGGCATCGCCCTGGTCGGCTCCGAAGTGTGGGTAACGAGGCCCTCGTCTGATGCGATCGATATGGTCGATACGCACACTGGTCGGGCTTTCACGCTGTCGCTGGGCCGTCTGCCGGTGCCAAAACCCGAAGACGATGCGATCGGCCAACGGGTCGGCGCGAGCACCAATACCGCGCCGCTATATCAGAAAGGGGCGCGCCGAATCGCGGCCGATCCGGATAACAAGTCAGTGTGGGTGACCGAGCAATGGGCGGGCAGACTGGCCAACATCGATGTCAAAACCCACCAATTACACGAATACGACATCCCCGAGTCCCTGTCGTTACCCTTCCACCTCGTGGTCGATCGGCGTCATCGCGTGTGGTTTTGCATGTTGGACTCGAATTCGATCGGCCGTTTCGACCCCTCATCAAAACGCTTTACGGAATTTCCTCTTCCGACATTAGCGCCCACAGCAAGATTCATCGCGCTTGATGAGCGCCGTGACTCGCCCGTTGTATGGGTCTCTTACACAGGAAGCAACAAGATTGCGCGATTGCAGTTTCGATAATACGCATCGCCCCACCTTCTATAGCCCCTCTGCGTGCTTCATCGTATGCTTCGGCATCGCTTGCGCATCCTGCGTCCTACGGTGCCCGTAGCTGCCCAATCCGGAATTGCTTTCGAAGAGAAGGAAGGACAAATGGGAATTGATGGTTTTTCGCGAAGAGACTTTTTAATAAATACGGGAATGGCTAGCGCAGCGGCCATGCTGCCTGCCGAAATGCGTGCTCAGGGGTCACCGTCGCAAAGCGTACAAGCTCCTCCTGAGGCCTGGTCGACAGAGTGGGCGAGTGCTGTGTTGTCCTTGGACGAACGGGACCGCCGATGGGCCAAGGTGCGGAAATTGATGTCTCGTGATGGCGTCGACGTAATTGTTTGCTTCCCGTGCACCAGCAGTCATGATCGTGGCGCGGCAGATTCCCGGTATTTGACGCAGTTGGGCGAAAATGCAGACGAAACCAACGTTGCATTTCCCATTGAAGGCGAGGTGACGGCCTGGCTTTCCCGCGGAGGAGTATGGCCTACCTCCAACTGGTTGACCCACATTCTGCCGACACCACGCGGTACGGGCGGCGCTACCATCTCCAAATGGCTCCGTGAAAATCCGCAGTTTCAGTCTTCCAGAATTGCGATTGCAGCGCTGGATTCGACGCCTTTGACGCGCGTTCGAGCAATTGAGGGCGAAGCTCCCTGGCGTTCCGTAGAAATCTTGAAGCAGGGCTTTCCCAAAGCTCAGTTCATCAGTGCCAGTCCTATTCTTGGTGAGGCACGCTATCAAAAGAGCGAGGAGGAGATCTCCTTTCTGCGCAAAGGAACGCATGTAGCCGAATTGACCGCAGAGACCTTACACCAATACGCCCGCGAGGGAACCCGGGAACGCCACGTCTTCGCTCAAATGATGTTTACGAGTGCTGATGCGGGGGGGACCTTCACACCAATGTTCGGCTGGGTTAGCGGACCTCTCGGACATACCTATCATCGGATTGAGCAACCCACGTTTCGAACGCTCAAACGTGGCGATGTGGTCGAGTGCGAAATCGAGGGTCGCTGGGGAGGATATGTCGCACAGGTTGATCGCACTGTTATGGTCGGGCCTGCACCACAAGAGCTAGAAGATGGTATGAAACTCGTGTTTGAATCCTTCAACCGCATGGCGGAGAAAATGAAACCTGGCGCCACCATGAGAGAAATACTCGAAGCAGGCCAGATTAAGGGGTTGAACGGCCGAGCCCAGGTTGAGCCAATTGTGCACGGGCGAGGATTGGGCGACGACGGCCCGCTTCTGGTCGGCGGCCGCCCTGATGAGAATCTGCTAAATATTCAGGTAGTCAACAATTGCACATTCATCATTAAACCGGGGCTAAAGTTGGCCGGCGTTGCGGATTACTGTCGTTGGGGCGACACCGTGGTCGTTGGCTCGCAGGGTGGACAGCGTTTGGGTCACAGCCCACAGGAGTTGCTTGTACGCTCTTAATGTCAGACTCCGCTGCTCGGCGACCACCAGCGAATTATAGTAAATTCGCTCGGACTTACGGTCGATGCCACCATGATGGATCTCGAGGATGGCATTGCACCCGGCGAGAAAGAGGCGACGCGAAGCAAAATCACAGCGTCGCTCGATCAGGTTGCGGACAGGATCGACTCCGGATCTTTTGCTCGAACGCCGGCGCTTATGTGCGAATTAACGCCGTCACACACGATCGGATGCGTGATGATCTTGCGGCGTCGTGCGTCCGGGCCTAAGGGGACCGGGCCACTAGCTCACAGTCGTTGTGACTTTTTCATTCATTACCTCGCCGGTTTAAGCGGCTGACAGGAGAGAACTTATGCGAAAGTTCTGCGGCATCGCGGCATTTGTTTTTGTGGTCGGTGTGGGATCTGGCGTCGCCCAGCAGAAGAGTGGGGTTGTGAAGCTCGATCCAGCGCTCGATGAAATTGTGCCGACAGACGCGAAGCTGGAACCGCTCCTCACTGACGAGCAATTCCACGAAGGGCCAATCTGGGTACCGGCGGCCAGTGGCGGATATCTGCTCTTCTCCAACATCGAGAAGGGAATGATGCACAAGTGGTCGGACACGGGCGGCGCTTCCATCTATCTCAAATATCCAGGTTCCTCCGATCAGAACATCACGACCGACACTCCGACGCTTTACGGGTCAAATGGCATGACTCTGGACAGCCAGCACAGGGTCGTGTTTTGCGCGCCAAACCTTCGCGCCATCCTTCGCTTGGAAAAGGACGGCAAAGTGACCGTTCTCGCCGACCGATACGAAGGCAAGCGCCTTACTGAGCCGAATGACATCGTTTACAAATCGGATGGCTCGCTTTATTTCACCGATATGCTGCCGCCCGGCGAAGAAAACGAGCGAAAGGTGGAGCTGCCGCCCGCGGTTTTCATGCTGAGAAAGGGCAGCCTGGAACCGGTCGCGCGGGAACTCGAGCGCCCAAACGGACTGGCGTTTTCGCCCGATGACAAATATTTGTATGTTAATGACTCGCACGACAAAACGATGTGGCGTTTCGACGTGCAGGCAAATGGCACGCTGGCAAACGGACGCATATTCGTGAACATGAGTTCCGATCCGGCTCCTGGCGTGCCGGACGGCATGAAGGTCGACAAGAAGGGCTACATCTACGATAGCGGGCCTGGAGGCGTGTGGTTTTTGTCTCCCGAAGGCAAACATCTGGGCACTCTCTTGACCCCGAGCGTGGTTTCGAATTTGGCTTTTGGCGAGCCGGACGGAAAAACGCTCTTCATCACGCTTCACACGGGACTGTACCGTATAAGGCTAAAGATTCCTGGGATACATCCCGGTTGAAGATCGGTTAGTTCTCGTGAGTCGAACTAATGATACTCTAGGCGCGCTTGCGTTCGAATCGACCATCGAGCCCGGAAAGATGATTGACGAGGGGCCAGTCGGCGCCTTACAGCTTGCGGTCGTAATCCAGTGCGGCCTGGTGGTCGCACTGGAGGGATTCGATGCCCAGGCGATCAGCTACGTTGCCCCAAGCCTCGCGCACGATTGGCATCTGCGTCCCGGGGTCTGGGGCCGGCCATCTCCGCCGGGCTGCTGGCGCTCATGGGCGGCGCATTGTTCATCGCCCCGCTGGCGGATCGGATCGGCCGTCGTCCCATTCTGATCGCATCGACCATCCTGTTTGGAGCGGGCACGCTGGCCACGGCGTGGAGTACCAACCGGACGACGCTGACGATGATGCGCGTCATCACGGGTATGGGAATCGGCGGCGCCATGCCAGCCGGGCAGAGCGATTATCCGGTGTGGGCGGTGCCCACCGAGACCTTCACCCGGCCGCAGGTATATCTGTCGTATGGATGCCTGCCGCGCACTCCGACGGCGATACCATCGTGTTCTTTCGCCGCTCTGATGTCGTGGTCGCCGGCGAGGTACTGGATATGACACGCTTTCCGGTGATCGACATCCATCATGGAGGGAGCATTCAAGGGGAGATCGACGCGCTCAACCGCCTGATCAACGAATTTGTCATCCCACCAGTGCCGGCGGTTGACGACACGAGCGGGACCAAGGTTGTTCCGGTGCGCGGTCCGCTCTCCAGCCAGGCAGACCTAGTGACCTATCGGGACATGGTTACCGTAGTGCGCGATCGGATTCGCGATGCGATTAATCACGGCAAGAGCCTTCGGCAGATCCAGGCTTCGAACCCTATCCAGGGATATGACTCGCGCTTCGGCGCCCAAACTCGGACGACAGCTCAAAGGCCTCGCACCCGGCCTGACGGCCCGCAGTGCGCTTGAGAAATTTGCCGCCGTGCAGATGGTCGATGTGAAAATACCGACCACGGACGGGCGCGAACTTCTGCTCACCCGCTACACGCAACCGGAACCAGAACTCGAGCTGCTCCTCGAGCGCCTGCACCTCACGCTTCCCGCCCAACCGCCGCCGAAAATCAGCGCCGCTCAGACTGCCTCGGCAACCCTTCTGTAGTGCAGACCTTCGGGGGTGTGCCCTAAGCACATCAATCACTTAGCGTCGCCGAAACCTCGAATCCGCGAAGTTCGGCTAGCACCGCAGCGGCGATGGTCATGAGCGCAGAGCCGAGCGCGCCGGGTACCCGGCAGCCCCCGCGCGTGGACATCCGCACGCCCGTGACGGTTCTTACCGGCTTTCTGGGCAGCGGCAAGACAACCCTCCTGAATCGCGCGCTGCTCGATCCCTCTCTGGCTGGCAGCCTGGCAGTGATCAACGAATTCGGGCAGATCGGCCTCGACCACGCGCTGGTGGCTCACAGCGACGACACCATCAAGCTGCTGCAGAACCGGTGCCTGTGCTGTACGGTGCTCGGCGATCGTGAATGGCATCGGCATCGTTTGCATCCGACGGCAAGGTCAAGAAGCGCTGGCAGGCCACGATCTGTACAAGAACGAGCACGTCATCTGGCTGGAATACCGCGCCAAGGTGAATTCAGGCATTCACCCGCCGCGACTCCGCCGCAGGGGAACTAATTACCCCGACATTGAGACGGGCCCCGACTGCGCCGTCCCTGAGGCTCTCGGGAGAACGCCAGCAGCGCCGAGTGCAGCCAGTCTGATCCTGATCAGGCATTCGCCTTCAGTCCCGGGAACAATCGCTCGGCATTTCCGCGGTAGATGCCGCGGAGTTCCTGAGCGCTGAAGCCGCACTTTTGTAGCCCTTGGAGGTGTTGCGCGAGGCGCTTGCTCATTCCGTGCTCATCGGGTAATCGGTCGCTTCCGAACACGATCTGAGACGCGCCTACAACCATCTTCAGTCCCTGCATCTGTACCGGGTTGGTTGAGTTTGCGGTGTCGTAATAGAACCGCCTCAGGTGGTATAACCTCGAGTTCGGTTCCGCGGGACGGGCCAGGTTGTCGGCGACGTTGTCGGGTCCGCCGATCCCGAAGCGTTCCACCAGCGATGGCATGGTTCCACCACCATGGGAAAAGATGAAGCGAATGTCCCCGTAGCGGGTAGCCGCGCCCGTCGCAAGCAGGCTGAAAATTGTCCGGGCCGTGTCCGTATTCCATTCAACTACCCCGGGGTCCACGCCGGGGATCAGGTCCTGGCAGCAGGGTGCATCGGTCGCATGGACAAAGACCACCGCCTTGCGGCGGTTGAGTTCATCGAACACTGGTTGGAATGCCGGATCCCCCAGCCAATGGTTGCCATAGCTCGAGAGGATGCCGACACCGTCGGCCTTGAGGGTGTCCAATGCGTACTCCATCTCGCGGAGGCTGTCATCAATGAGAGGCATCGGCAACAAGGCGAACAGGCCGAAGTGCTCCTTGTAATCCGAGACCATCTTGGCGCCGAAGTCGTTCATGTCGCGCGCGAGACGGCGCGTTTCATCCGGATCTCCGAACCAAATTCCGGGTGTAGTGCATGAGACAAGGGAACAGGCTACGCCCTGCTGGCTCATCTCTTCGACATCTTTGGCTGGCGAATAGTCCCTCGTAACAGTACCAGTTGGTCCCCCGCCAAACCATGTCAGCTGGGAGCTGTAACCCGGGACGTGGTGTCCCACCTTGGCGGATAAAGCCTTGAGGTAAGCCGGCGATGCGAAATGGTGGTGGCAGTCGATAGCGCGCGGCGCATTGGCGCTAGGCGCCTGTGCCCACAACGGCACCCTTGGAAGCAGCGTGCCCACCGCTAAAGCCGCAAGCCCTTTCAGACGGTTTCGCCGCGACGGGTCACCCAATCCGGCGTCGACTCTTCTTTGCAGAACTTTTCTCATGACTCTCCTTTCAATGCCAGTCGGCCGAGGAGCGGCCGGGAAGATCGGCGCCCGACCTGGTCCGCAGCGCAAGGCCCGCTCTCGATGTAAACGATCCGCAGCCCGTGGCGCCTGACTCCCCAGCCATTTATGGATTGGGGTGATAGCGAGGGTTTCGAGGTACATGCTCTTCATCCCAGCAGCAGCGCGCGCGGAGGTAGCTGGCCAGGTCCTTGAGGTCCTGTTCTGTCAATGCTGAACCATAGCCAGGCATCGCGCCGCCTCCTTTGCTGATCCAGTCCGAAACTGTTTTGTCGTTTACCGGTTGGCCATTCAGAAGTTTAGGACGCTTATACAGATTATCGAGCACCATATAAGGTGCCCGGTCGCCGTATTGAGCTTGGACATTGTACTTGCTATGGCAGTACCAGCACTTGAAGAAGTAAATCTCCTCCCCGCGCCCTGGCCCACTGGAGGCGATGCGCCTGAAGTAATAGATATCTGCGGACCTCTGCAGACTGTCAGGCTGCTCAGAAGAAAGAGCGTAGGCAATTACTCCGCGGACAGGGCCGCCTCCCGTAAGAGTCATCGCCATCAGAGTCAGACACGCTGCCAATAAATGCTTCCTGGGGGTCATGTCTCTAATCCCGAGGCTGGAGCCGGACTATGAAGCCGTTGTAATCCCCGTACCAGACTGTCACCGGGTTGGTCGAATTATCGATCCATACCTTCCACGCAAGTGAATAGGGCTCCGGCATTTGATATTCAATCCACTGCTGGGTTCGAGGTTTGAACCGCGCGACTCGGCCTGCGTGCATCAGGCCCATCCATATGTCCCCATTTCTGTCGGCGGCTGCGTCATAGATGTTGACAAAGGGTGTCGGCGGAACGTATTCGCTGACGCGCTGGGTCCTGGTGTTGAACCCGATTAATACTCCGCCTTTACCGCCAATCCACGCATTGTCGTCTGGATCAAACGAACCGCTCGAAGGATGAGCAGCCCCGCTGGGCGTTCTGACCTCTCTGACTTCGCCTGTCTTGGTGTCCAGGAAAAGGAATCCGTCAAAGCTTTTTTGATAAGGCACGCCACCCACGAAGAATCGGCCATCCGGGCTCACGTCGCTCTCTACCGCAGGCACGGTATGCGTGATTTTCATCGGAAACTGCGCGACAGACTGGCCGGTTTCCGGATCGATCTTTTGAATCATTTGCTCTTGAGCACGCCACAGAAATCCATCCGATGACATACTCATCACCCCTCCCCAGCCCGGCATCTTGTGAAATGTGTTGCTTCGCGGATCAAACCGATACAGATTTTCGGCCCAGGCGTCCGTGTACCAGATCAGTGTGTTCCGGCTCGCAATCCACTGAGCGCCGGGAACCTGTCCCGGCTCCGTGGGGATCTGGTACTCGGTGACGACACCTGTCTTCGGGTCTAGTTTTCCAATGACGGGCCGGCGATTGGCTGCGTACCAGATATTGCCGTCGGAATCGCCTGCGAGGTAGCTCGGGCGCTCATCAATGGTGGGGAGTTCATATTCCGTGACTACCACGTGCGTTGCCGGTCCGGTTGGCCTTCTGTACACCTGAAACGGAGGATCTGCCGCACCCGGTCCCCGCACCTTCGCCAGCCATTCGACGATCGTTTCAAAATCTGCTTCGCTCTGGAGCGCTCCGTCGCCCATGCCGGGGGGAACCGTGAGCCGATGTTGCAGCAGACGCGTCTTATAGTGGACCATTCGGTCGACGATCAGGCGCCAGCTTCTCTCATCGTAACGCGCCCGAAATATCCGTTGGAGAGTGTGGCAACCGCTTCCACAGGTGTAGCTGACCGCCTGCTTCTCCTCCGCGGTTCCAGGAAGATTCCACAGCCATTCCGAATCCGTCAATTGAGGCAGAATGTCAGCTGCGGGAGCCAGAAAGGCTGATTCGGAGCGCCGCTGAAGTACGATGTCCTCGAGCTTCATTGCGCCGTCGATGCGAAGCGAGCTGCGCACGTAGGGCTCGAATTCGAGGGGCCGTGCGACTCTAAGCGTGTATGAGCCGTCGGGCAGCAGAGGAAATTCGTAGTGACCGTCTTCATCCGAGTAGACCGTCGTTCGAATCGAGCTCTTCCCGGAAATAAGCTGGACCATGATGCCTTCCAGGGGAGCTCCTATCGCTGATCGGACAAGTCCGTGAGGCCCGCCGGTATTTGCCTGGCCCGTCTGTGCTGCGACCGGACACAGCGCCGGAAGACCGAGGAAGGCCAACAGGCACACGGTGCGGAAACCTAAGGTGACGCGGCCGCGGCTGAGCGCCTTCATTGATCCTCCTGAGGGACTTTGTGCGTGCGCATGTAGACTGCTTCTATCTCGGAATTTGGTTAGCCCCAACGACCGGCTCCCGATTTGCAGCTCGCCGCCTCGGCTACTGCCGGTTTGCGCTTCGCACCACGTCCGAGCTCAGTCTTTAGTTTGACCGATCAACTCAGTACTGATAGGTCAACCGTAGCCCATACTGCCGTGGATTACCGTAATACACCTCGTTAAGATTGCCACTGGGAGCGTAGCCGGCGATGTAGGTCTTGTTGGTCAGATTGGTGCCATAGACGTCCACGAGCCAGGGACCCGCCCTGTAATCCAGGTCGGCGCCGTATAGGTTCCTTACGCCCATCAGGTAATAATTGTCCGTCTGGAAGATCGAGGCATACTGCTTGTCGGTATGTGAGTAGCTTACCCGCGGCTCGAGCGTACCGTTGCCCAGCGGAATCCTGTAGCCCAGGTCCGCATTGGCCGTCAGCGGTGGCGAGAAAGAATTCTCCTGCCCGCCGAGAGTCACCTCGTACGGAGCATAGTTGAAGCAGTTGTAGTTAGCCGGCGTCGGGGTGCCCGCTGGACATCCCGGCGTATTCTGCGGCAGGACCGACGGCAGCTTATAGGCCGCCACCGTCGTGAATGTGCCGTTCGCGGTCTTGTTGTAGTAGATAGCGGCATCGAAATCCCAATGCGCCAGGTGTCCTTGAATCGAGGCCTCGATGCCCTGGATTGTCGCCGTCGGCAGATTGATCACGTCCTGGACGCCCGAGACGGGACTGAGAATTAAGCTCTGGTAATTCTGGAAGCTCATCCAGTAGCCGCCCAGCTGGGTCTGGATGCGATTCTGGGCAAAGTTGCCCTTCCAGCCGAGTTCGTAGTCGTTCACATGCTCCGGGTTGAAGGTGGTGTAGTCGTTATTGATGCCACCAACCTGGTAACCGCGCGCCACGAACGCGTAGAAAAACTGCCCCGGCATGGGCGTCCAATTGAGACCAACCTTGCCGGTCGGCACACTGTCCTTGTAAGTGCGGCTGATGCAGCCATTCTCCGTGAGCGACGTGCAGGCTGCGCCGTTGCCCCATTTCCCTGAGTAGCTGTAAGGATTAGCCTTGGTTGGATTGTATGTCTCCCTATTGCCCGTGGTGTAGTTGCTGTCCCAGTTGTGTCGCAGTCCAACTTGCAGCTGAAGCGTATCGCTGAACTGCCAGCTAATCTGCCCGAATTCACCCCCGAGACGTTGGACATAGGTCCCCAACTGGATGGTATCGTTCGGATTGGTCGGCGTGTAGGGATTCTCGCCGTTGTAAGAGATGGAGTCCGACGGGCTGTTGCGATAAAACACCGTCGCACCGGCCATCCAGGTGAGCCGTCCAGGACTCGGGGAGACAACGTCGAATTCCTGACTGTAGTAGTCATCGCCCGCGTTATGGATAAAACGCCACTGGCCGCAGTCGCCACTACCCTTGGCCGCGACGAATGCTGCGTTACACGGATTGATTTGCCCTCCGGACGGAAAGCCAGCCAATGCGGTACTGAGCCCCGGCGGCTCGACGCCGTTGGTGATCTCGGAGTTGACGGCATCGCTGTCCTGGTTGAGTTGCTCGCCGATCTGCTCGAAACCGGTCATCGAGCGCAGCACGATCAGATCCGGGAGCGTGAAGCGCAGCTCCAGACCCGTCGCGCTCTTCTGCATCTGGTTCTGCTGAGCGAGGAAATTGGGATTGAGCACGAACGGTTGGCCCGAGTACTCACTGTAAAAGGGAGCGTAAACGAGGCCGCCCGGCGTGCACGGACCGGTGGCCTTTGCGCACGGACTGTTGTACGGATATGGGTCGACCTGCGTTGGCAGGCCGGCGCTCTTCTCGTTGTCGTAGCTGGACTTGAGCAGCGCCTGAAAGCTATCGCTCGGCTTCCAGAGCAGACTGAGGCGGATGTTCTTGTTATCGAGATTGCCCACGTCCTCGATCGGCCCCGCGGAACCGCCCGTCACGCTCGACCCGAGGTCCGTGAAGAAGCTATTACGGGTCTCCATATTGAAGGCCACCCGCAGCGCCAGCGTGTCGGTGACTGGCATGTTGACGGCGCCCTCTATCAAGCGGTCGTTGTAGTTGCCTATCCCCGCCGTGAAGTAGCCGCCGAAGCCCGTGAAATTGGGATTGGCCGAGTTGATCTCGACCGCGCCGCCCGTGGAGGCATAACCGACGAACGTGCCCTGTGGACCGCGCAGAACCTCGGTGTCGGCGATGTCGTACAGCGGTTCGCTCTGAGCGGTGGTCTCGGCTTCGAACAGTCCGTCACGAATCACCGCGATGCCGGTATTGATCCCGGGGTAGGTAGTTTCACTGCCGATGCCGCGGATGTTGATTTGCTGGTGCCATCCTGCGTTAGCCACGCCGATCGGAGCCACGTTCGGTAGATCCAGGAGCGAATTGATGTGATCCTGTTGCAGATCCGCACCGCTGATCGCGTTCATCGCTATTGCTGTGGTCTGCACATTCTCGGCGCGCCGTTCGGCGGTGACCACCACCTCCTGTAACTGACCCGCGGTGCTTGGTGCGGTCGCATTCTGTGCCGTGGGGGCGGCCGAGGAGGCCGATTGGGGGGTCTGATCGGCCTGGGCCACGAGAGATCCGCCGGAAGAGTTTTCCTTCCCCTCCGTTGTGCTTTCCACGGCTCCCTGCGTGACCGGGTCGCTCTCTTGCGCCATAGCGGCACAGGGAACGAGCATCGCAAAGACTAGATATGACGCACTCCACAAATTAACTTCTATGAACCGCCTCATATCACCCCCCTCATGTTTTTGGTGTTTATCGCTACAACGACTGCCCGCCGAGCAATCCGAGCATCCAATGACAGCCTCAGACAAACACTCTTTTATCATTATATAGTAATTCTAGCAACTGCAGGAGTGCGGACGAACGTCAGACTTTCCCTCTAAATTGCTGGCGGGCCGCTGCCTCGGTGCGGGCCTTGGCCTCCATACCAAGGCTGCTTTGTTAGCCCGGCGGCCACGCGAAGTCGTAGCTCCGCCACTGAATTTTAAGGATGTCGATACAGTCATCGGCGTTGTTGCCGTGCACGCCACGAGGCTCTTTAGGGCTGGGCCGGTACTAACACTGCTTAAGCTGACAGGTGAACGCACCGGCTTTGCGTGGCGTTTACCGCCTAAGTGTCCAGGAGATTTCTCTGGAGGTGATCCGGCGAGTTCCTTGAACGTCTGAGAAGGACCCTATCTCCACGGCGGCGCGACGCGCATCCGGCGGCCCAGCGCCTCGGCGCGTCTTCGTCGAATCAGAAGTGCATCTATTTGCGGCTTTGCTTCGTGCCGCGGGGCTTGGCGTGGATGCGGCTTCGCTGACCGCGTCGTGCAGATCTGATCTCCGAGCCGCGAGCTGACCCGAGCGGCATCTGCGAGGATTTAGCGTCATAGCCAGCGGCAAGCACGGAAAGAGCCCAGTGCATCTCCTTACCCGCATCTCGCAAAAGTTCGACCATTTGCGCGACAGTCTCCCGCGTGCGAGCCTTCACGGGTATTACCATGCTAATGCTGCCGACCACAGTCCCCTCCGCCGCCAGGACCGGAGCGGCAATTCCCGTCATCCCAGGGTCAAGCTCCGCTTGAGTGATGGCTATTCCGGCGGTTCGCAGCTCGCGCAGCCGTTGCTTGACCTCCCCCCAAGAAGCGCCAAGTCCGAACCGAGCCATATCGGCCTGATAGTGCGCATATAAAGCCTTCACGGCGCGCGATCCCATGTGGGCGAGAATGATCTTCGAAGACGCCCCACGGAACAGCGACATCGGCCGTCCGCGCTCGTAGCTGACCGCGAAGTCCGGCCGTTCTGCAAACTCCTGATGCACGCACATGACTTGATTGCGATAGAGACGGCACAGCAGAATTACCGTACGCGGGGGAGCGAGTTCGGCCAGGCGTTTCATTGTTGGCAGCGCATTGGTGATCAGCGGATCGAGCAGCCGCATCTGCCGATCGTACTGCGTAATCGCCGGCCCGAGCACGTAGCGACCCGTGCTGAAAGTAATGATCAGCCCGGCACGTGAGAGACTGCGGAAGTAGCGATAAGCGGTGCTGACGGCCAGACCGAGTTGCTTGGCGCCGGCCTCGACTGTCCATTCCGGCTGCTCGATCGTGAACAGCCCCAATACTGCAAGTAGCCGGTCCGAGGTGCTCACGGTGCTCCCGCTGAACCGAATCGCACAAGATCAATCACGTCCTCAAAGTAGATAGGCAGATGCAGGAAAATATGCCCGGAGTCTTTATTGTGCCGACATTCTACTGAACTTCCGTCATACCCGCGACAGTATACGACTCGCCGCAAGGCGAGTCGCTGGGCGCACAGCCCGCTGTCCCGGCCAACTGCCCAGGCACGCCTCATATCACGACAATAGTACAGGAACCATCGCAGTGGGGATTCCCTGGCGCCGCACATCCGAACACATGCCCTCGTCAACTCGGGAAGGCGCCGCTTGTCTGTCCGCCGGAGGAACTACCGTCTGAGGAGCCTGGCTCTGCATCCTCGTGCTCCCAAAGCTCATATCATGTAAAATTGTCATTAGACGAGAACCATGTAGACTTAGAGATGTTAGGCAAGCCAGAGAACTGTCATGTCAGAGGCCGATCCCAATACACGTCTTAGCGCACATCTTCATCACCTGGCCATTCAATCCTCGGATCCAGCGCGGCTTTCGGCTTTCTACTCGCGAGCATTGGGTCTCCAGTTCGAACGCCGGCGTAACACCTTCATCGGGGTGGCTCGTGAGCGCTGCCTGATCATTGAGCCGGGCCAGGACAGAACCCTTGCATTTGCAGCGTATGAGGTGGCACAGCCGCAACAGCTATCTGCAATGCGGGCGCGTTTGCAGCTCGCCGGCTTGAGCACGGCTGGCTCTCCCACCGAGATATTTGAGGATGACGCGGTCTGTGTTCGCGACCCCGATGGCAACACACTCGTGTTCGGGACGGTCCGTTCGGGCGCCAAATCGGTGCTGGAACCAGATTTGTTGCCGGCACGACTTCAACATATTGTCGTCGCTAGTCGCGACTGCGCGCGAATGACCGGGTTCTATCAACGCGTCCTCGGATTCGTGTTGTCCGACAATGTTGTAGACGACGAAGGCGCGGTGCGAACGTCGTTCTTGCGGTGCGGAAGCGAGCATCACGATTTCGCGGTGTTCCAAGCCACGGAGAACGGGCTTGATCATCATTGTTACGAAACCGCCGACTGGAACGTCATCCGCGATTGGGGCGATCACTTCGCGACGTGTGGGGTCCCGATTCGATGGGGTCCTGGTCGACATGGCCCGGGCAACAACCTGTTCCTCTTCGTGCACGATGCGGACGGCAATTGGGTCGAGCTCTCAGCCGAGCTGGAGCGTGTCTCGGCCGATCGGATCCCTGGTGTCTGGCCGCACGAACAGCGGACGCTGAACCTATGGGGTCAGGCGCCGCTGCGCAGCTAAACGCGCATTCGACCACGAAGGGGAAGACTTTATGAGGCTGGCAAGCTTTCGGACGCCGGCGGGGCATAGCTGGGGTGTGGTCGAGGACGACTACATTATCGATGTCGGCGCACAGGTCGGGACTTTGTATCCGGATCTACGCTCGGTGATCGCCGCCGAAGCCTATTCGGTAGTGCGCGATTCGGCGCGGAGGGCGCCGCGCTATGCGTTGGATCGCGTCGATTGGCTCCCGCCCGTTCCTAACCCCGCCAAGATCCTGTGCATCGGCCTCAACTACGAGACACACCGCAAGGAGACCGGCCGCGCAGAGGCGCTTCACCCCGCAGTCTTTACCCGCTTTCCGGATACCCAGATTGGACATGGCGCAAGCATCATCCGACCACGCGTCTCGCGAGACTTGGACTTCGAAGGTGAGCTCGCCGTGGTTATTGGTCGCGGTGGCCGCTACATCAGCGCAGAGGCAGCCATGGAACACGTCGCTGGCTACGCGTGCTACAACGATGCGACGCTGCGTGACTGGCAGCGGCATACGCATCAGTTCACACCAGGCAAGAACTTTCCAGCCACCGGCGCCTTCGGGCCGTTCATCGTAACGGCTGATTCCATAGGTGACTATCGGACTTTTCGGCTCACGACCCGGGTCAATGGCGAGCCTGTTCAGGATGCCGGTCTCGATCAGCTGATTTTCCCGATTCCAACGTTGATCGAATACTGCTCTGCCTTCACGCCTCTGGCGCCGGGGGACGTTATTGCCACCGGAACGCCCGGCGGCGTCGGCTTCAAACGCAGCCCGCCTCTTTTCTTGAAGCCAGGCGACTCGGTCGAAGTGGAGATCAGTGCCGTCGGGACGCTCAAAAACGGCGTCGCCGATGAAAGTTAGAGTGGGGCCTGACGTGCATCGATTTTACTAGCCAACTTGCAACTGATCGTGTCCCACACGCTAGAAAGCTCCTATTCAGTCATCGTCGTCGGGGCCGGACCAACCGGCCTGACGTTAGCGACTTTACTAGGGACGTACGGCGTGCACACCCTACTCATCGAGCGCAACACCACTACGGTCGACGAACCGCGGGCGGTTTCCATCGACGACGAGTCATTGCGCACCATGCAGGCCGCCGGTCTTTGTAACACTGTGCTCAGCCACATCGTGCCAGGCTACGGCTCAGACTATTACACGCCAAAGGGCCGCCGATTCCTTAGGGTTGAGCCGACCGATCAACCTTACGGCTATCCGCGCCGTAATGCGTTCCGGCAGCCTATTTTGGAGACACAACTGCGAGCCGGATTGGCACGATTTCCGACGGTTACCTCATCGTTCTCCACGGATGTCCTGGACATTACCCAGACGCCGGGTCGTGCTCGCGCGGCGGTGACGACCATCGCCGGTGCGCGCGCGAGCATTGAGTGTGATTACCTAGTGGGATGCGATGGCGCTGGGAGCGCGGTACGCGCCGGCCTCGGCGTGCCGCTGCAAGGAAAGACCTTCAACGAACGCTGGCTGATCATCGATTTGGATGATTCGCCGACTTCCAGCCACCAAACGCTGGTTTTTTGCAATGCGGAGCGCCCCTGCATCGCGCTTCCGGGACCCGATCGCACGCGCCGGTATGAATTCAAGCTGCATCCGCACGAAACAGCTGAGCGGATGATGCGGCCCGAAGTCATCGCGGCGTTGTTGACGCAGCATGGTGCAGCGCCCGAGAGCAAGATGCGGCGTAAGGTGGTCTACACCTTCCACGCGCGCTTGGCAGAGCGCTGGTCGGTCGGACGAGTCTTCCTGGCAGGGGACGCCGCTCACCTCTCGCCACCGTTTGCGGGACAAGGGATGAACAGCGGAATTCGGGATGCGCACAACTTGGCTTGGAAACTGGCAGCCGTGACCGGCGGAAGGCTCGGGCCCGGTCTCCTTAGCACTTACGAAATCGAGCGCCGCGATCACGTTTGGCAAATGATCCAGTTGGCGCTGCGAATGGGCCGAATCATGGGTCCTACCAGTCGCTTCTCCGGATGGTTGACGCAGACAGCGTTCCGGACATTGAACGGATGGCCGCGCGCGCGCGATTACTTTGCCCAAATGAAATATAAACCGAAGCCTCGCTTCACTCGAGGCTTCCTGATCCCTGATGGTCTCAGTGGGCGCCGAACGCTCGTCGGGCGTCTGTTACCGCAACCCATGATCACGCGCGGTGACGGCAGCCGCGTACTGCTCGACCATGTATTCGGGCCCGGCTTCGCGTTGTTGTGTCACGCAGTAGAGGTCAAATCCTTCGTGAACTTTGCGCGTCACCCCGCATGGCATGCGCCCGAGCTCCGCGCGGTGGCTATAGCGGCTCCGGGTGCTGTGATTGAGCAGTACGAGAGTCTGGAGATTGTGGCGGACGATGCGGGTTCCATGTTGCAATGCCTGGCGCATTATCGCGGACGAGTATTGCTCATTCGCCCGGATCATTACGTCGCCGCATCGTTCGATGTCAGCGACCCTGATGGCGCAGGCCGCCGCTTTGAGCGTCTGATGGCCGCAACTTGGCCCAACGACATCGCGTCGATAAAACCGAATCTGGGCGGCCGCGTACGCGAATCACGGGCTTGGGGTCGGCGCGTCTGGCCTAAATAATAAAATGACAACAATTAGCTGGGAAAGAAATAGTGCACGTAAATCGGTGCTGAACTTGACCGACGTTATCGAGCATCAGCGGCTAAGCCGATTTCAGCTCACGACCATTGCGCTCTGTATCTTGGTGGCTGTTCTTGACGGTTTCGACACGCAATGCATCGGACTTCTCGCACCGGCCATCGCCCAATCGCTGAACTTGGATCTTCATGCTTTTGGTCCAGTGTTCGGGGCTGGCCTATTCGGCCTCATGCTAGGATCGCTGGTCATGGGCCCAGTCGCCGACCGTTGGGGCCGGAGGTGGGCGCTGATAGGAAGCACGCTTTCGTTTGGGGTTCTTTCCGCCGTCACACCCATCGCGACCTCCCTCGACCAACTCATGATCCTGCGGTTCCTGACGGGGCTCGGGCTGGGTGGTGCGATGCCGAACGTGGTCGCGCTGACCGCGGAATACGCGCCGACGCGGCTGCGCACGACTTTGGTCGCGATCATATTCTGCGGGATGCCGCTCGGTGCCGTGTTAGGCAGCATCGTTAGTGCGCTTCTGCTGCCGAGGACCGGTTGGTCATCCGTCTTCTACGTAGGCGGTGCACTGCCTATGCTCATCGCGTTCGTGCTAATCGCGAAACTGCCGGAATCAGTACGCTTTCTGATCGTGAAGGGCGCTAATCACCTCCGGATCGCGCGGCTCATGGCCCGCGTGTCGCCTGGTCTGTCAATCGACAGGGACCTGCGCTTCATAGCTGAGGCGCCTCAGACGGGATTCCCGATCCGCAACCTGTTCACGGATGGACGGGCGATTGGGACACTTCTGCTCTGGGTCCCTTATCTCATGAATCTGCTGATCTTGTATTTCATTGTCAGCTGGATGCCAGCGATGCTCAAGCAGGCTCAAATGCCAATTGCTGCCGGCATTACGGCCATCACGCTGTTCAGCGTCGGAGGCATTATCGGGTCGCTCGGGCAAGGGCGCGTCATGAGCCTGGTAGGAGAGCATCTGACCATTATTGTCGAATTCGTCTGCTCCATCGCGCTGATCGCGGCCCTGGGTTTGTTACCGATTTCCTATCTTACGGTTATGTCAATAATCTTTCTCCTGGGCGTAACTGTGCAGGGGGCACAGGCCGGGCTTAATGCCTTGGTAGCCGGCTTCTATCCGACGGAGATGCGGTCGACCGGCATCGGCTGGGCATTCGGAATCGGCCGTATTGGGTCGATCATCGGACCGACGCTCGGAGGGCTCCTCCTGTCTTTGTCTTGGGAACCTCACCAAATTTTCCTGAGCGGCACACTACCGGCGATTGCGGCGGCAATCGCGCTCGGTTTGTTTTCCAGGATCAGTCGCGATCGCACGCCATGCCGCTTGTCACGCCCTGCCTGAGCAGCCCAGAGTAGATTTCTCATATTGCATGTTTATTGGGGTTCCCTTGATTTGAACCTGCAGCCCCGCCTTGAATGGCCCGTCGCCATTCCGCGCGGCGATAGTGCAAGTCAGTAGGCCTTGTCTTCGAAGGTATTTTGACGATGGGGACCCAACGCTGAAGGTGCATCATCAAGACGTAACATAAATCATTCGCATAATATTGATTGAGTCGCACCGAGCTCCGTCGCGCCAAGTTCGCATAATAGCTGTCGCGTCTCACAAACGATGAGACTGCATGTTAGCAGCCGAGCATGCTAGAAACGCCGCAAAATTATGACGTTTCCCGCGCACCCAGCTTATCCCAGTCTCGCCATTCTTGAGACGGACGATGATCTGCCTCAACTCCAGCACCATTTCTGCGGGAAAGTCTCACAATTAGTGAGATGGTGCGAGAAAGTCTCACGATTACTGAGATTATTTATCGCGGCTCACGAATTCGTCGTCAACGCCAACTGTACCGCCTCCCTGAGATCGCCGCAGGCTTGAACAATCGCTGACACATCCGGATATAGCGGAGCTCGATTTCTCTGGTACCTCAAATACTCGACAGCAATGAGCAGTGATATAACGCGAGTACCTTGCCAGAGCGGCACCCGAGAGCGTATCTGATCGACAACGCCAGAGCATCGGCTTTTGGGGACAATCTGCTCGTCGATCTTATACCTTAAGAACTCTGGCGGCCCAAACCGAACTGCGTCGAGGATGGCTCGATGGACGGCCAGGTCATCGCGGTCGATATTGCGTACGTCGGCCGCATGTTCGAACTGCACCAGGTCAGCACTGAGTGAGCCCCAGCGGACGCCAGGCATCGTTATCGTGTCCGGCTGAAAGCCGATAAGCATGCGCTCAAATGGCTCATGGACGCGAAGCTCGAAACACGAGGCCCAGTGAGTGCGCGCGCACCACAGTGGCGCCCATCCGACATGGCATTCATCCGCGGGCGAGGGTCGTTTGGCTGTGAGCCAGCATCGATGCCGTTCGCAATGCACGACACACCAACGAGCCCAGCGGCCGCGCCAATACGGAGAGCCCCCGGCAGCGACATCATCGTCCCAGCACGCCGGGCAATATGTGAGGCGTGCTCCTCGTGGTAACGTCTCAACGCTGGCACCGTCGAGTATGGCGGGAACCTGCGCTCCAATGGCGCCGGTCCACGCACAAACGCTGTCGCGAAGCTGCGCGTCGGTATCGATGTCTGCCTCCCGCGGCAACGGCAATCGACCCGCGCGGGCATAGACCGCACCGAGTCCCAGTTCGTAGTCCCCGCCGTAAAACACCGCAATGCGCTCAACCCAACTGGATAGGGCCTCATCCCACTGGGCCCTGGGGACAATCGGCAACGGCGCGGAGCTCATGCCGGCATTGCCTGTACCGGTAACTCCGTCTCGGCGCTCGCCCGCGCCGGATCGTACGCAGTGGGCTCAGTGTCGATCTTGGCCGCGCGCTTTGCCGTCAGCACCCGGCGCGGTTTTGTCCGATATACCGGTAGAAGATCCGGGGTGATTCGTTCGATGCCTTCATGAATGGCTACGATTGCAGCTGCATTGAGACACTGAACGATGCGGTGCGTGGTGCCACCGGCTTCCGCCAGAATCGCCCGAATCATCGCGGGCTGCGCAAGTCCGGAGGTTTGGCGAAGCGGCCGAGCACGTTCATAGGTCTGGAGAAAACGTTGAAAGGACGGACCGTTGTCCCACTGCACCAACTGCGTGATCGAAAAGCGGCGCTCGAGCTGTGGATCCGTCTGAAACTCGCGCACCACTGCCGGTGTTCCCGCGCAGATGATGTTGATCTGGCAGGTCGTCGACAGCGCTTTCAGCGTATCAAGTACCACTGCGCGGTCCCTCTCTCGACTGTGACACAGATGTTGCGTCTCATCCACGACAAGGGCACGCGTACGATGTGCAGCCAGCATTCTGCGGATGACCCCGCCACGATCCACGGCGCGGTTGCGAGTGAGCGATGGCGCATTCAACGCCTCGAGCAAAGCGAACTCAAGGGTGACGCGCGTGGGTTCGGGCGGCATGTTCGCGATCACGATGGGGCGAGATTGCGCGCCGCCCTCACTGGGGGAGTCCGGATAGCGCCGCTGGAAGCGATGCAGTTGGGCCGTTTTCCCCATACCTGCATCACCGGTAATCAGCAGACACGGCATGCGGGTGTGACGTGGCTCGCCCATGAGTGCATCGAGCTGGTCGTTAAGATACTGGCTGACGTCATGTTCGATGAACAAATCCTTCTGAATCATCCGGATCCGTTCGTTGGCATCTGCGGCAGCCAACGCCGCAAGGCGTGAATCCAGGTGCTTCAGGCGATTGTCGGCAGCACTGTTGAGACCCGCATTGTCGTTCGAGGACTTTGAAGGTGAGGTGCTCATTCGAGTACCTCCCAAGCCAGACTGGAGTCATCAGCCGGCACTGTGATGGTTGCCTCCAGCGCCACACGAGGAGCGGGCAGCGCTTGCAGTCTTTGCAGTTCGCGCCACTCCGCCGCACGAGCCGCGCGGCGACGGCCCTGCAGAGCCGTTTTCCCCGACGGCATGGGTAGTGAGTTCATGCGCGCGACTTCAGCGGCCAAAGCCTCCGCGTCAGGCCGCGCCGCTAGTTGCCGCTGGTGCTGCCGCAGCCATAGCCACTCCCAGAGTGAGAACGGTGGCAGGCGGCGGTCACGCAGCGGCACACACAGGTAATCGGCATCGCCGAGTGCGAGATGAACGCGCGAGAGATCACGTGGATCGAAGCGCACAATCCGCTGGACCCCCGGTGCTACGTGCTGGGCGAGTTCGCCGCACGCGTACCTGAGGCCGAAGAGTTCGATGCCCTCGCGCCCGACAGTGCGTCGTCTAATCGGCAGAAAGCTTAACCGAAACTTCACGCGATCTGCCGGCGCCGTGGGAGCGTGGCGACCGTCGGCGCGAGACCATCCGAGTTCCCACGCCTGGAGCGGCGACATTCCGAGCGCTCGGTGTGCTCGCCGGTGGTACCGGCCCACCTCTTGGGCAAGGTATAGCTGCAGGTCGGGCACCGTCAGGCGCGCGTTTGACTCCGCATTACGCTGTCGGTGCCGCAAAATCTCGGAATAGCTGTTGCCGGGAAGAAGGCGAACTCGGCGCATGAGGGTGCCGATTAACCGTTCAACGTGCCCACCGAATCTGGGTGTGCCGGGTGGCCGATAAATCGTATCGATGTTGTAGAGATCACATCCGCGACGAATGGCCGCACTATGAAACTCCTCGCCGTTGTCACAATGTAGGGCCTTCATGAGGCCGTACATGGGATGCTGAATGGCAAGATTCTGTTCCGCCAGCCACTCGTCTTTGGGAAACACCGCCTGCTCGAGACACAGTGCAACGAGCAATGCCGATGGCGCCTCGAGGCTAAGACAATGTCCGAGCACGCATCGTGTCGCGACGTCGATCGCTACGGTCAGCGTAGGCCGCCCGATACACTGGCGCGTGAGGGGATCGACGATGAAAACATCGGCGACCGTATGGTCGATCTGTACGACATCGAGCGGAGCCTCGACCGAAAAACTTGAGCGCATCAATCGCCGGCGCTCGCGCAGAGTCTGACGCACCTCGCCTGTGAAGTTGTCCGGATCTTCGCGCAGCAGCACCAGCCGACGCGCGATGGTGGCCCGCGATGGCGGCTGAAGGCCGTCTACGATGCACTCCTGTACCACCGTCGGTTCAATCTCGGCGATCGTAGCGTTCTCGGTCCTACGCCACCAGTCACGAGCGGCTCTGCGAATCACCTCTTCCGTCGCCGCGTCGATCATCGTAACTCCTGGTTTCCTACCGGTGCGTCCCGGGAGCAAACCCGTAAGATTTCCGGTCCTCCGATAACGATCAATCCGACGCCATACCGTCGCGCGAGATACGCCCCACTGTGTCGATAGGGCTGCCACGTGGTTATTTGAAACCGGCCCGTCTTTCGCCAACTCCTTCAAATCCCCGACACAGGCGCGGGCTTCACGCCATTGGTCGGAGTCCACGTCGAATCCACTCGGGCTGCGCGTGGAAACTTCGAATCTTTTCTTCGGCGCCTTTCTGTTGGTCATCGATTTTGCTCCTTACCGCGGCGATGTGGTGCCTGCGATGAGAAGCCGGTGCCGTCAAACCGCTGGCTGGTAAACCGACGGCCGCGTGACGTCGTCTCACCAATGGTGAGACTTTCCCGCAAAAGGAGCAGTGGAACGCTGGAATGCGACGGAATACCGGCAAGTTCCGATCCTTAACTTCCCGCGCGCCGCTCGTTGCCTCGGCAGATCAGGGAGTTACGAGGTTGCCCGACAGGCTCATAGTAGTCTCAGCATTAGTGAGATTCGACAGAGGGGGCTGTCTAAATTGACAAGCGCAATCGCCTCAATCAATCCGAAGCTAAGGCGCCAAGTCCTCGGGAGAGCGCTCATGGCGTCGCTTGAAAAATGCCAGTGCTGAGAAGTCGATAGTCCGTTTCGCCTTTGACAACCAGGCGGTTGCGACCCGCGTTCTTTGCCTCATACAGCGCTTCATCAGCCAGTTGGACCGCGCCCTGAGGCGTGCGGCCGACCGTTGGTGAGATCAGGCCCACCCCGATGCTGATAGTGAGGTCTAGCTTGGGCTTCGCCAAGACTCCAACCGGGTTGATACGTTCGGCTTGAACGGCCTTGATAAGGCCTTCCGCGATGGCATGAACGTCGCTGGGCGCAAGATCGTAAAAGATCACTGCGAATTCCTCACCTCCATAACGAGCGGTAAGATCTAAGGGCCGACGCGCGACCTCCTGAATCAGTCTCCCGAGCGCGCGTAGGGCCATATCTCCGGCTTGGTGACCGAATGCGTCGTTGTATCGCTTGAAGTGATCCACGTCGATCATGCATACCGCGATCGAGCATTGGTCCCGCAGGGCCTGCTGCCAGACACGCAGCAGATGCTCGTCGAAGATGCGGCGGTTATGTAAGCCAGTCAGACTGTCGCGCGCGAGAAGCTCTCCGATCAGCGCGCGTTCGATGAAGTTTTCACGATAGGACTCTTCCACGTCCCAGTAAACGATAGCCCCCACCACGCTTGTGATCACAAGCACGACCATGCACTTGAGGAGCGCGATTGGCGCAAGACCCACGGCGAAAGCTGCGATGCAGAATGTGATGAGCAGAAACAGCGCTGTGAGGACAGCCTCGCGAAACTTCAGTCCCGTGAAGAAGAACACTGCGATCAGCGCCACCGGAAAAGCTGCAAATTGTTCAAACCGACCGTCGGCCAGCAACCGGACGTCCACAACCGCGATAAGTGCATAGAATAGTGGAACCAGAATAGGTGCCACACGTAGGTAGAGGCGCCCAAAATGGCGTCCCCAGGCCAGCCACATCAGAAATAAGCTGCACGGCAGGATCGCGGCCATGTAAATCAAAGCGGGACCGCTGGAGATACCGGTACGGTGCAGCTGAGTGCTCACAAGCAGTGTTCTGATGATAAAGGCCAGCGTGAACCAGACTCTTACGCGCCGGCGTACTCGCGCCAGATGAGCAATTGAGTACTCGGCCTCCAACGAGGGTGCAAAGCGAAGAAAGGCCGTGCGTCGGTTGAGTTCGAGCGCATAGGCCGAATCGGGGAAATCCCGCACGTTGATCTGGGTGGGCGTCATGCTGTGAATACCGAGGGAAAAAGGGCCTCCAATTTGGCGGAAATCCCCGTAATTTCAGTATACTCGGCCTGCCGCGCGGAGCATTAGGCAGAGTGCTTTTGGCCGCGCGGAGACAGTGAGGCAATCTACACTTTTTGATCCAGCAGGCGCGCTGCCCGTGATGTCGACAGCTCTCCGCTCTGGTAATACCCCATGACCGTCTGGATGCTGCGATGCCCGGTCATCGCCATGGTCTCGCCCAGCGAGATACCCTGTTTTCCGGCTTCAGTGACAAAACCTGAGCGCAGCGAGTGCGCCGATAGCTTTCCCAGCGGCTCATGGGCCATCTTGGCGCGGCGCCGGACGATCTCGCGCACGGCGGCGTCTTTGAGCGGCTCGACGATACGGTCATTCAAGATGCGCCGAAATATTGGACCGTGGGTGATTCGAAACTCCAGCAACGCCTTCATCCAGACCACGAGCGCTTCCGCGGCGGCGCCCTGAATGGGTTTCAGATTCTTCGGATCCTTGCGACCGCTCTGATTGGTTTTGGAATGCCGCAGGTCATAGATGAATCCATTGCCATCGCGCCGGACATTCTCAAAGGTCGCCGCGATGATTTCCGAGCGCCGGCGGCCGCCGCTGGCCCAGCCGAACAGCAGCAATGCGCGATCGCGTTTTCCAATCAGGTCATCACCACAGGTCGCCAACAACGCTTCCATGACATGCCGTGTGGCGGCTACGGGCCGCACGGCGTCTCGGCCCCGTCGGGCATAGGCCCAACGGGCAGCACTGATCAGTTGCCGCACGCGTGGATCGCGCAGCGGGTTTTCTTCTGGGCCGAGATTTAAGTGGGCGCCATTGGCGATGTATTGGTCATGGGCTTTGGACAGCGCCGCGAGGCGCGTCTGCACGGTTGCCATCGACCAAGGCCCGAGCCGTGCCTTGTAGCCGCGCTCGACCAGCAATCGATCGATGGCCAGCGGCAATAGATGTTGAGTCGTCTGAGAGGAGGACGCGTACGGGGATAGTTCCGGCGGCGGCAAGCCGGACAGATGTTCCAGGTGATCGACGATGAATTGAATGACCACTGCAGGGCTCACCGGCGCGGCAATGGCCGCGCCATACCGCAGCGCGTGCCAGGCGCCCCAGTACTGCAGCGCTGTCTTGTAAGTACGTGCGGTATTGCGCGAGGTACCTTCATGGAAGAAGGCTGCGACCGCGCCTTCGGCTTCCTCGGACAGGCGCTGAGCGTCCTCCAGGGCGGCCGGCGGCTCGCTGAACAGCGGCGAGAGAGCGAGCAGGGGAACGGGCGACTGCATCTTGGATGCAGTGTAGGTGGCGCTTATGATCTATGCAAGCTTCTGTTAATTAAGGTATTGATAGCTTCGTATAACGATAATGATCACTTATCGACCATTAAAACCACAACCACTCAGAACCAAAACCGCCTCCAAACTATTGCCCAGAGGTAGACCAGCCTGTAGACTAGTCTATTCCTATTGGAGTCGATTGATGAATATCGAAATTGGTGCCTACGAGGCCAAAACCAAACTGCCGGAACTGCTGCGCCAGGTTCAGGCCGGCAAACGTTTCACGATTACCAATCGGGGTAAAGCCATTGCCGATCTGATCCCCAGCCAATCGCAGGAGCCGAAGGATGTCGGGGCCGCGATCGATAAATTTCTAGCCTTCATGAAGACTCAGCCGGTTCGCGCCCGCGTCGATATCAAGGCTCTCATGGAGGACGGCCGCGAGTGAGATTTGTTCTGGACGCCTCCGTGACCTTGTCGTGGTTGCTGCATGACACCTCAAGTCGGGATGTGCCGTATGCATTGGCCGTACTCAATGCGCTGCGAACCCCCGGGGCCAGCGCAGAGGTCCCGGTCACGTGGGGGCTGGAGATCGCGAATGTCATAGCTCGCGGGGAGGCCAAAGCTCAGATCACCGAGGCGCAAAGCGAAGCGTTTATCGAGATGCTCAGTGCCGCATCGATCCAAGCCGATGCAGCCACTTTCACGCATACCTTGTCAGAAACCTTACAGCTGGCTCGCCGCTATCGCCTCTCCTCCTACGACGCCTCGTATTTAGAGCTTGCGTTGAGATCGGCGCTGCCGCTGGCTACGTTTGATGAGGATCTGCGGCGTGCCGCCGATAAGGCAGGTGTCGAGCAACTCAGATTCGCCTGATGGCCGGTTATACGGCCGTGCGTCGCAAGCGAGTCAACGCCGAGCGATCAACCAACGCTTATCACGCTAAGCAAAACTCAACACCAATTATTACCATTCACTGGGCGCTCATTCCCGCGGCGCGCGCGTATCTATGAAGCGTTCGGGCCTTGGGCATCTGCTCAGGGCCGCCGGCGCCATCGCCCAGGTGGCTAGGAGGATAGAATCCCATCGAACGCAGGATCTTCGACTTTCGGCGCGGTTCGTGTTTGCGGCAAATGGCTGGCATCGCCAGCAGTATCAATGGGGCTCGCCCCAATCAGAGCCTTACGCAGGGCGAGCAGCGCCCGATATAGATGCGGCATGATGAAGACGGCGGTGAACACCGCCGGAATCAGCATGCCGCCAAAAAAGCCCTGCGCCACGCGGAACGCCATCAGCATTCCGATCGAGGCGCTCAAGGCGCAGCCGATACTCGCCAGGGTGAAGGCGAGAGTGGCGGCGGCGAACATCCAGCGCAGCGAAAAGGCGCGGGTCAGAAGCGCGGTCAGCGGAATCGCGATCACTTCCGCCATCGGATAGCTGGTCTGGATCCAACCCAGATGTGAGTCCGAAAGGTCGAGCGCCGCGGCGATATTGGTGAGCGAACTGGCCACGACCTGAATATCAAGAATGGCCATGCACATCCCGACGCACATTGCGCCATAGCCCAGCCACAGCCGGCGCGAATCGCGCGCCACGGACTCAGGTTGCGTCATGGCGAACGCCAAGAGTCTTGCCACTCAATGCCGCTCCCCAAGTGAGAATCGCGGGAAAGGCGCGGATTAGCTGCGCGGCGGCGGCGCGCCCGTGATTGTTCATCGCCAGCCATGCGAACAGTGAGGCGGCATGCACGCGGGCGGCGAATTGGCACTTCCAGGCGCGCGCATAAGTCGGGCCGGCCGCCGAACCGTCGGCGAGCAGGTGTTGCGCCAGCAGCCAGGATGACTGGATCGCCATGCTGATGCCTTCGGCGATGATGGGATGGGCCTCGCCCGCGGCATTGCCTGCGAAGAAAATGCCGTCGCGATAGCGGCCCCGGATGCCGGGGCGGAGCGGGCCGCAGACAAGGATGGCATCTTCGACCATTGCGCCCTGCAACGCGCGGCGCACACCTTCGGTGCTCGCCAGAATGTGGCGCATTACCGCCTCGCCCGCTTTGCCAGTGTGAATCTCGCGAGCCCGCCTCAGCGCATCACGGCGGATGCAGCATGACAGGCTGACGCGCCCGCCGTCCGTGTGCACCATGCCGCCATAGCCGCCGGGAAAGGCAAGCAGTGGCATCACGCCAGCCGCCAGCGCCGCACTACGGAAATGGGCTTTGAAAGCGAACAGGTCGGATGGTCGGGCGTTCATCGTGGGTGCGAAAGGGCCCCTGATGTTCCAGGACCCGCAGGCCGCGATCACTACGCGCGCGTCAATCTCATCGACGGTGTCCACGCGCCGCAGCGTGAGTGTGTGCTGGGACGCCTGCCTGGCGATGGCGGCCACTTCGACGGGCTGAAACAGCATCGCTCCGGAGCTGACCGCGGCATCGCGCAGCAGCACATCCAGATGTTCGCGGCCCAGCGCCCGACCCCATCCCACCTGCCCATGGGGCAGCGGGGCCTGCACCATCGTCGCGCCCGAATAAGCCGCGACCGTGTGCACCGCCGGCCCGGCCTGGGCCCTGAACTCAGTGGCCACGCCGCAGGCCTCCAGCACCGGCATGGTCGCCGCCGAGATGAATTCGCCACACACCTTGCGGCGCGGAAAGCCCGCGCGCTCGATCAGCGCCACGGACCACCCTGCCTGTGCCAACAGCCGCGCCGCGGTCGCGCCCGCCGGGCCGCTGCCGATCACTGCCGCGTCAAACCGCATCGCGCCGGGCTGAGAAGAAATGGGTGAAGGGAAGCGCCAGTCCTTCCCGGGTCTGCCAGCCGGCAGCGGGCCACCGTTGTGACAGCTCGCGCCCGACAAAACCGGCACGCACGCTGGCGACCGCATCGTGCCGTGTTACATCATTGCAGGCAAGCGCGAACACCATGCGGCTGGCCAGCAGCGCTGGCTGCGATCGGCGCGGCTCGCAGGCGACGAAGCCGCGCGCCCGTTGCGCCACCAGGCTCAGCAGCTGACGCAGGGCCGCGTCGTCCAGGTGGTGCAGGAAGAGGTTTGCCGTGATTATTTCGGCATCCAGGTGCGGCAGCACTGCAAATATGTCGCCGATGACGCTTGCGCATTTCCAGCCCAGGGCGGCAAAGCCCGCGCGCGTCTGCGCGCTCACGATATCCTGCCGGTCCACGATCAGCGCCGTCACCTGCGGCCAGTGCGCTGCCATGCGCCGCGCCACGCCCAGCAGGAAACGTCCGTCGCCGGAGCCCAGATCCGCCAGCCGCCGCGGCGGCGCCAGCGCCCGCAGCTGATTCGCCATGATCGTCTGCTGGCGCATGATGATATTGATCCGCGCCAGGTCGCGGCGCGAGGCGCGGGCCCGCGGATCGTCGGCCGCCAGCACGTCTAGAAT